>Ga0265292_1000137_pt1 | contig 142381 bp, 137 predicted proteins | sample Munlanlewell296A_FD_189080 | JGI IMG/M metagenome (GOLD analysis project Ga0265292, IMG submission 189080) | Leachate microbial communities from a municipal landfill in Southern Ontario, Canada - Leachate well 296A | ecosystem: Engineered > Solid waste > Landfill > Unclassified | place... | reverse complement strand
AACTCACCGGATAACTCCGGATCCTCCGGGGTCGTGAGAGTTATATCGTCTTTTGTATGGCCGGCGGTTAACCGTTCCGTTTCCACAATTCCCCCGGGGACGTTGGAAAATCCTTCTACCCGCACAATATAGTCCTCTTTTTTACCACAAGGCAACGCAATAAATAACCATTTTTTATTTATTGGCCCGCTTACAAGTCATAACCCTGAGCCGGTCGAAAGGGACGGTTGTTGTGTTATAATGCCGGAGGATATGTCTAACAAGGAAGAATACCTTGAGCTTACTAGGAAACAAACAAGCTCTACCGGTTGGACAGAAAAAGATAGAAAAAGATTACTAGAGCTAAAAGCATCTCTTGTAATAGACCAAACAAGGCTGACTCAAGAACAAAAAATGGCCCTGCATCGTCAAGGCATCGCAGATACAGTTTTAACAGAAGGCGAAAAGCCTCAACCTTCCTTAACAAAAGAAGAGTGTGAGTTAATCATGGAAGCAAACACCCGTTCTTCATGATCCTCTTAACCCCCACCTACAAAGAAATCAAGATTTCTTGATTTACGGGAAACAAAAGATGAAGAAGTTCTAATAAGCTATTACTGGCTCGAGAATCGTAACACTAATATAACCAAGCAATTGTCACATATTTACGAGGCTTTTTCAAACTTTAGGCTGGTGGCTCAAATTCGTGAGGAAATAGAAGAAGTCAATTTAACAGTTAAATCTTCTAATTATGAGTTATACACCTATTAGACTCACAGGTACAGGTAACATTTTCTCTAGGTGGTGCTTCACCATCATGTCTTCCCTGCGCCGCAGCTTCTTTTTGAGTCTTTGTTACATATTCAGGGGTATTACATGCTCCAGTGAACCAAATATATTTACAGTCGTCATTCGTCACACAGCAGTTCTCTTCTTTATCGCATGAGAGTTTTGTTTTATTTGAATTATTTTCTAAATTACTTGTTTGTGTCTTTACAAATGATTTTCCAAATACTATGACTGTGATTGATAAAAGAAATATAACGACCAAAATTAAGATTAGTTTATTTTTCATAGTCTATAACCATAATATCAAACAAATCACTATTTATCTCCAACTCTAGAACTCCAAGTTCTTAATGAGACCAAACTTGGTATATTATATTAAGTGCCATCTGGCTCGCACGATGGTATGATTATAGAACAATTAACTGGGCAAGTGAGTTGGAATACCCAGAATTTACAACAAAGGAAGTAGACAAGTTTTTACAAATCTAATTGCCCACCTCAATATCCAGATTAGGAACATTGCCATAGCTATTCAGAGCCTTTTCTAGTCGGGTATAAAAATCTCCTCTTTGTATTCGGTAAATAGGATGTAGAGGAATCGTTAATAAATGCTCTCCCTGCTTTGCTTCATCTTCCGTCTGATAATGGTAAGAGTAGTTTGTGAATATGAGTCCGCTACAGGGGTCAGGGTTTTGAGGGTTGTGCAACGGAGACTTATCTATCATCTTCTTGATATCTTTTACCCAAGGCTTGTCCTGCCAGGCTATACCAGGGGTTTGAGGGGAGTTCATATCGATAAATACCAAGAATGGCATTTTACCAGGGTTTTGTTTCATGGCGTGACGATACAACCGTTGAACATCTCCCCAAAGCAACTGCTCAGGCTTACTCACACTTCCAGGAGCATGGATAACACCTTCTCTCTGTTTGCTCTTAACTTCAACTGCAATTTTTTCACCGCTAATTAAATCTTCAGCAATAAACTCAGGATGTGTGGTTTTGATATTGGCTTCGTCTAAAAGAGTAATTTTATAACCCAATCGAGCGAACATCGCCGTAATAGCCACTTCATATCTCGCTCCCTGATACTGATCCCTGTTTCGTAGGCGGTTTAAAAGACTATCAGACATATAATCCTTGTGAATCAGACTACAGACATCAAAAGCCAACGCAAGAAAAGCCCTCGTCCAACCATCTGGTAGAGCTGCCCAGACATCCCCCCGCTGATTACTTGAGGTGTGATTCTTTTTACGCCATGCGTTATATTTCTCATAACATCGATATGCAAAGTGTTGTTTGTCTTCTGGAAGGGATATCTGTTGTTTGCGCCACTCCTCTCCTAGTGTTTGGCATAGAACAAACATAATAAACTCATGAAATGTCTCTTCAGGCGGTCTTTCGTAGTAAAGCCGACTACCCAAAGCCCAAATCTTCTTCCCCTTATAGATCATGGGTTTAACAAAATCTACATAAATTCCCAAGGGTTCAAGATACTTAGTCCTTCTATCTTCGTTTTCTTTGTCAATTTGCCCTCTCAAGGATTCCAACTCAGGAGTTGAAGCCACTTCAGTTACTTTGGGTATTGCGTTAGCCCCCACTTTAATCAAACAGCATTTTTTATATTTCTTTCCACTCCCGCATGGGCAGGGAAAATTTCTGCCTATTTTCATTTGCTAAACAGTATACCAATTTACGACCAAATTTTGTATAATTAAGTTGAGGTATGCCGAAGACTAAAGACGAATTACCAAAACTGTTGACTATACGCCAAGCTGCTGAAATCCTAAATGTGCATGTGGAGACTTTAAGACGATGGGACAAAAGTGGAAAGCTGAAGGCTATCAAGTTCAACAACAGGGGCGATAGAAAATATAAGCCTGAAGATTTAGAAAAGTTAATTAAAACTAAGTTATGAACGATAAAGACAAACAATTACTAAAAGATTCAGCCCTAGTGGTTGCTGACCAGATTGCCTCAAGTATTCCCGCCTTGAACATCGCCTGGGGTCTAAGCAAAGCCTTATTCGGTGCGGGAATGAAACTAAGGCAACAGAGAGCGTTGGAATGGGTGGAACTAATAAGAGACAACCCAGGAATATTTACAAAAGAACTCCTGGAACAAGAAGAACTTCAAGATGGTTTTGTCTATGCCTTTGAAAAATATCTCATAGAACGGAGTGAGCAAAAAAGAAAGATCTTTAGAAACATATTTTTGGGCTTTGCGAAAGCAGATGATAAAAGGAACTTTCCTCTTGAGAAATTCAGCCATACTTTAAGCCAATTAGGTGAAGTGGATATAGAGGTTTTAAGAGATGTAAAGATTGACGAATACGGAGAGAATTACCAGATTTATGGCAACAATGCAAACAGAATTGACAATATCTACAGCTTGATAAATCTTGGGTTACTGTTGAATACAACGGGCACAAGAGGAGGATTTGATTCAAGAAATTCACCATTTGTGAAGTTCTCACCTTTCGGTAGGGAGTTTATAAAATACCTAGCGAATGAAAGAGTCTCAAAATCTCAAATATGACAAATCTATATCAACAATTAAAATCAGATGTAGCAACTTGGCAACAGGAAGGTTACCCCTCTTCTTACCCTGCCATCACAACCATTCTTCAACACAATCAAAATAACTTCTTGAGAAAGGCACAATTCGAGGCGCTGGAGACTTACTGGTATCTCAGGCTAGTTAAAAACACGCCTAATATCTTTGAACTCTACAAAGAGTATTTTTCAGGCAAAGAATTACTCAAGGCTTTAGGAATTTCATTGTCAGAAGAAGATCTCACCGATCTACTGTTGGCAGGAGGAGGATTAGACTTAATTATCGAGAAGGTGAGAAGCGATGATACCTTTGTCAAAAAATACAGACTTGAAGCTCTGCGAGAAACACTTACTCTCCCATACCCAAGCTACATTCTTGCTCTAGCAATGGGTGCTGGCAAGACCATCCTTATAGCCTCAATCATTGCCACCGAGTTTGCTATGGCTTTGGAATACCAAGAGGAAGATGGAATCTTCGTCAGAAACGCCCTCGTCTTTGCACCAGGAAAGACAATCCTGGGAGCTTTGAAGGAAATTGCCGACACGCCCTACGATAAGATTTTACCCGCCCGTTTTTACAAATCCTTCATCACCAATGTTAAATTCACCTACACCAGAGATGGCGAGAAGGATATTCCCGTTATCCGAGGCAGCTCTTTCAATGTTATTGTTACCAACACGGAAAAAATACGATTACAAAAAAGTAGTATTCCCAAGTCATTCTTAGGCAGTCAGTTAAGTTTGGGGATCGAGGAAGCCAAAGAGCTGGTTGCTAATTTGCGCCTACAATCCATTACTTCTCTTCCACACTTGGCAGTATTCTCAGACGAAGCCCATCACACCTACGGACAGGCACTGGCTGAGGATCTCAAGCGGGTGCGCCAGACCATCAACTACATCGGCGAAAAGACCAACCTTCTAGCCGTCGTCAACACAACAGGCACACCCTATTACCAAAGACAGCTCCTACGAGATGTAATTTACTGGTATGGACTGTCCCAGGGCATTGAAGACGGCATTCTCAAAGAAGTTAGGGGCAACATCATGGCTTACCCAAAAGTCTCTGAAGAAGATTTTGTCATCGATATTGTCAAAGATTTCTTCCAGGAATACAAAGATGTCCGAGTTAATAACGGCGAGTTTGCGAAGCTAGCAATCTATTTTCCCCAGACACACGATTCGGATAAAGCTAAATCCATAGTCGAACAAACGCTTATTTCATTAAAAGTTGACCCTTCTGTGGTTTTGCAGGTCGATAACAGATCAGTCAACGAGATCAAAGACCTTTTTGATAATCGCATCAACGATCCTAAACTGCCTTACAGGGTCTTCCTGCTTGTTAACAAAGGCACAGAGGGATGGAACTGCTTATCTTTGTTTGCTACAGCCTTAGCAAGAAAGCTCACTTCAAGCAATAACTTCGTGCTTCAAGCTGCCAGTCGGTGTTTAAGACAGGTCAACGGTAACACCAGAAAAGCCAAGATTTACCTCTCAAAAGACAATGTCTCCATTCTTGATCGGCAGTTGCAAGAAACCTTTGGTGAGGGGCTGGATGATCTCAACAGGGTTTCTGCTGACACGGTAACAGTTAAAGTAACTCTTAGAAAGATTGAATTAGAGCCTTTGCTTATCAAAAAGCTCATCCAAAAGATAGTCCCAGAAGACTTGAAAGCTGAAGAAAGTCTAAAAATCGATAAACCATGCAAACAAGCGGTCAAATCCTTTGAAAAAACCATTTACTCTATGTCCAAAGCCCAGAGAAAAGGAGTGTTAATCGAGGTGGGAACTGAAAAAGCAACTGTGACAGATAGAAGGATCGACCTCTTCCAGGCAGCTGTGGTTCTAGCTCATGTTTACCGCCTAGATTCACTGAAATTGTATAAACTGCTTGAGAATTTATACCCAGAAGGAGAGATTGGAGCGTTTGAATTGGAGCTTATCCGTTCACAAATAGAAAAACAAACTGTGCGCTACAAAGTAGTTAACGAGACCATCGAAGAAGCACTCGCCCTGATCAAGCAAAAAGGGTTTGAAGAAGAAACCGTTGACGGCAAAACATCGTATGTGACCCATATAAGAGTTAACAAAACCTCTCTGGAGAAATATGTGTTGCAGCTGAAAGATTACAAGGCTAGGGCTGGACAGCTGCCACTGTTCGGTTTTCACTACGACCCATACAACTTTGACTCCGAAGATGAGCGAGAGTTCTTTGAGCGGATGCTTAATAAACTTGGAGAAGACCCAGATAATGTTGAGGACATTTATTACACAGGCGCAATCAATGATCCAGCCAAAACGGACTTTATCTTTGAATACAAAGACGACAAAGGAGACTGGCACAGTTATACGCCTGACTTTCTAATTCGCAAGAAAGACGGCAAGTCCCTAATTGTGGAGGTAAAAGCACCAAAATACAGAATTAAGGAAGCTGAAAAAGAGATGAAAGAGCTAGAAACAATAAATCCTGATAAAATTAAGTATGAACTCCTGCTCTTAGAGGAAGGAGAATCGGTGTTTGGTAAAGTTGCACCAGTTTTTAACTGGATTTACCAAAACCAAAAATGACTATGACAAACAGCAAACCAAACAAAAAAATAGACAAGTTTCTCTCTGACGAGATAAAGATTAAAGATAAGATAAGTAAGATTAAGATTGAAACGCCAAAAGGTAGACCTTTACTCCATTGGGTCAACAAACACCCATTAGAATATGTCACAGGCTTCCCGACACAGCTAACAGAGGTATTTGATCCTCAAAAAAAGGATAAATTCCCAGAGAGTCCTAAATATGGTGAACTTGAAAAAAACTGGCACAACCTCTTATTTCATGGTGATAACAAGGAAGTTTTAGCCACACTCCTCGAACAAGGATTTAGAGGCAAGGTTGACCTTATTTACATCGATCCTCCATTTGCCAGCAATAAGGACTACATGAGGAAAGTTGAGCTGCGTGGATTAAAAGATTTGGGGCGCATTGAAGAAGATAGCGAATCGATAATTCAACAAACGATGTATGAAGATATTTGGAAAAGGGACGAATACTTCCAGTTCATGTATGAGCGGTTAATTTTATTGAAGGAATTACTGGCAGAGACAGGTAGCATTTATGTCCACCTTGATTATCGGATGGTTCATTACCTTAAAACTTTAATGGACGAGGTATTTGGAGAAGATAATTTGGTAAACGAAATCATTTGGGGTTATAAAACAGGTGGTGTCACCAAAGGGGCTTTTGCGAGAAAGCATGAAACGCTCCTCTTCTATTCAAAGAATGATAAATATAAATTCAACACTCAGTATTACAAGTCTTACCAGCAGAAAAAATATAACTTCAGTGAGAAGTATCCTGAGCTTTTTGATAAGGAAAAAAAGATGTGGTATCACAACGCTGTTTGTCGTGATGTGTGGGATGACATCTTTGCCATAGGAACAGAACCAGGTAATATCGAAAGAGGAGATTATGCTACCCAAAAGCCAGAATCTCTGCTCAAAAGAGTTATAGAAGCCTCATCTAATACTAACGATTTGGTGCTCGATGCTTTCGTTGGTTCTGGAACAACTTGTGTGGTAGCCCAAAGGTTGGGAAGACGCTGGATTGGTGTCGATGTAAATAAGGGGGCAATTCAAGTTACCAGTAAAAGGCTACAGAAGATTATCAAAGGTCAAAAGGATACAAAATACCACACCTTTGTGATTTACAAAGTTAATAACTACGATTTGAAAATCCTAAAAACTGAAGCAAAAGAGCTGGCTATTCAGCAATATGGAATTACTAAGGTTAAGACGGATACCTTCTTCGATGGCTTGAGAGACAGTGGTGAGTTGGTGAAGGTAATCGATTTTAATCACCCACTAACCCTTCTTGACCTACAGCTAATCGTTGACGAGCTTAATAAGCGACCTGATGAGGATAGAGATGTCGTAGTTATTTCTCTGGGCAGAGAAACAAAAATAGACGCCTGGGTTGAAGAATGGAATAAAAAACAACCTTATAAAGACACTAGAACCAAAAAACGGATGCGACAGTTTATCGTCTTTGACCTAAAAGACAAGAATTTTGTCAGCTACGAGCCGTCAAAGGCTGAAATTGAGATTAAGCGGGCTGGCAAGGATAAAGTAAAAATTAAGATTACATCCTTTATCTCCCCCACGATCATTAAACGCTTGGAACTTGAGCCAGGACTCCTGCAAAAGAAAATTCCAGATTTCAGATCAATGATTGATGTGGTGCTGGTTGACACGAATTACGGCGGTGAAGTATTCAAGATTGGTTTCTCGGATGTTCCCGAAAAACAGAACGATTTAGTTAAGGGCGAATATGAGCTTGAAATAAGCGAAAAGCCAACCAAAGTGGCAGTCAAAATCATTGACATGTTAGGAGAAGAAGTCTTGGTTACAAAAGAGGCGTAAAACTGGTCTAAGTTTTGACTGCGAAAAAATGTTAAATGTTGTATAATTGAAGAAATATGCCAGAAGAAACAACCTACAAAGTTGCTCAAAAAACAAATATCGACGCATTACTCAAAGCAAGAAAAACAGATGCTCTGCTCATTTACATTACTGGAGATAAAAGACCTCCCGAAAGTTTTGGAACACAAATACATTCAGAAGTAATTCCCCTATTTTATGAACACCTTAAACTGATAGGAAAAAAGAAGAAAATTTCATTACTACTCTACACTTCGGGAGGGGCATTAGAAGCTCCCTGGGCATTGGTTAATTTGATAAGAGAATACTGTGATCAATTTGAAGTCCTGGTGCCTTTTAAAGCTCTAAGTGCAGGAACATTGATTTGTCTGGGGGCAGACAAAATCGTAACTACTCCACTTTCATTATTAAGTCCAGTAGACCCTACGGGAAACTTTGTGGTTGGTAATCAAAAGAGAAGTATACAGGTTGAAGATGTTTCTGGTTTTATAGAGTTTGCAAAGGAAAAAGTTGGTTTGAAAAAACAAGAAGTCTTAGCTGATGTTCTAAAATCCTTAGTGAGCGACACTCCACCCCAAGTGTTAGGAAATATCAACAGAACACATGCTTTGATTAGACAACTGGTAAGCAAGTTGTTAGATACCCACAAGAAGGCGGTAACACAAGAACAAAAAGATAGTATTGGTAAGAGTTTAACTGAAAAACTGTATTCACATCAGCATTTGATAAATCGAAAAGAGTTAGTAAAGCTGGGTTTTAATGACCTGGTTGAAGAATTAGATGCAACCAATGAAGAACGGTTATTAAACATATTCTCTTATTTCTCAGGTAAAATGGAATTAAACGAAGTATTCGATCCAGGTACTAAACTCGGCTCACGACAAAGCTATCAATTCACTCTTCCCAGAGCTGTAATTGCCTCAGTAGGTCTGTGTCATTCTTTTACCTCAGAGTATTCTATTGAAAAACAAGAAAATGCACCAGGGAAATCAACAATTTTTCTTAATGTTAAAGATTTGGGGTGGCAGAGAAAGGATATATGAAAAATTCAACAACTATAACAAGTCAGTTAGACCCAGGTAATTCTGTTTCTTTGGTTAACGATCAAAGGGCTATCCAAGAAGAATTTAGCTCAAAGAGGCAAACAGAATATGTTATAAGAAAAAGCGAGCATTACTCTCTTGAACAACCACCTTATGAAGAAGTTCAAAAGCAAATAAAAATTAAAACGGGAGGCAGTTACGAACCCCACGAAAACACTATTGTTGTTTTAAGATAAAATAAAATGTGTCAAAGCCACAGTTATATGACGATAATCCAAGTAGCGACTTAATTCTTCAAGGAGATATCTTCACTGAAATTGATTTTTTCCTAACTGACTTTGAATCAAAAATTAGTAAGGGCAAGAGTCAAAGTGAATTAACAGAAATAGCGCTTCCCCCATCTGGAACAGGCAACATAATGTCTCTTATAGGTGAGACGACCCCTGACGCTGAGACAGATAAAACAGTTACAAAGGAACCTATATTGAGGCAATATTCAGAGAAACGACCAGTGGCTATTGTGTCACAGACATGCGACATCGCAGATGGCGAATATGTCGTAGTTAGTCCTATTTACACTCTCAGAGAATATAAAGAAAAACTTGAAACCAACGGGGAAAAAGCAGAAAAAATAAGAGAACATAGTGGGCTAATTACAAATAGGAAAGGTTTATTAGACAAATTCTATCTTGAAAATCTTCAGGTTAATAGAAACACGCAGCAGAACTGTTTTATAGATTTAAGGCAAGTGAACACTGTAAATAAAAATATCTTCTCGCCAAGAAAAAGATTGGCATCTTTATCACATTGGGGAAGGCAGGTATTAAACTATCAACTGATGTGGGTCTATGGTCGACCTGTAATTGAGTGGTAAGTGAGCTCGGTGACCCCTGTGTTGACTTGTGTGGGGCTTTCGTGCCTGGGATGGCATAGTTTTCACCTCTATTTAGCTTCACCAGCCCTGTTGGGCATCTGTTGCAGAATCCAACCGTTATCTTCAGTTTTTAGCCAGATCGTAAGTGTCGTTGTCAAAAAGGACTATACACCCTTATTCCAACATCTCGTTGACAACCAATTTATTAGAATAAGAGCGAACTGGCTCCGTGTTCCTAGTTTCGCACTGACCACTGCTTTGTCCCGTGTTCTCAAGGCTTTTCAAAACCCAATCTGGACTGAACAAGCGAGAGATAGACTGAAACAAATAAAAGTATTAACCAGCAATCGGTTCACCACAAGTAGGACAAACATTCGAACCAACTAATAAGCCTATCTTTGTACCACATTTTCTACAAACTATATTAGAACCTACGTAATCAATTGGTTCTGAAGGTGAAGGCGACGGAGAGGCAGAAGGCGACATTGAGGGTGAAACGGAAGCATTAGCAATTCCAGAAGCTGTGGGAACCGCGGTTCCAAAAGTTATATCATTTATCATTTCGTCAGTAAATTCTTTTAATGCCTGTTTAAATTCATCAAGATTAATCTGATTATGTTGAAATTTAAGAACTTTAGCGCTCATAACTTCTGTTCTTTTTAGTTCACGATTATCTGGATACATTCTTTCTACCACTTCATACCAATTATCGCGTGCTTCAATTATTCTTTTACGTTTTTTTGGGTCATTCCCAAATCTTTCATGGCAATTTGGACAAAGAGGAGCCCCATTACTCATATCGTTTGAGGCATCTGGCTCGATGTGGTGAACTTCAATATCAAGACTCTGACAGAAGCAACATTTAAACATGGCCTTTTTCCTTATTATTTTTTTTGTTTCTTCTGTAAAGTCCATATTAGTATTTAATTACCTCAATCACGATATTATTAAGCTAAGACCCTGGAGTTCCTACTGTTAAAATACCAGGTCCTTCTTTATAGCTTTCAAATTCTTTTTCACTAATTCTTCTTGCATCATCCCAAAAAAACCCTAAATCCAATAAGGTTGGACCCGACTGAATCCAATATTTTTCTTTTTTATTTAAATCAACCAGATATAATTTTCCTGGAGCTTTTTCATGGTCAACAATTTTGTAGATTTCATTGATTCGCTCCCGTGGATACAATTTTTTTATACTGTCTCTATAGGATTTTTTTTTCTTGGACTTAATAAATTCCGATATCCCTTTAATAATCCCCCATAAAATACCAGCTATTGCTGCAAACCCAATAGTAATATTATTAAAAATTTCGGAAAATGTTTTCCAAGAAGCTGATGTTGTTGCATCCATAATATAGTGATTAATTTGGTCAGATTAAGACAATTCAGCTCCGCGGGAAGGATTCGGACCTTCAACCTCATTCTTAACAGGAATTTGCTCTACCGTTGAGCTACCGCGGAATAAAGTCTTTAATAAATAATCGCCCTTGATAACTTTTCAGTTGTTTTTCTCTCACAAGTGCTATTTTTCTATCATCGCACTTTTCCTTATAAATTAAATTCCAACTCCCATCAAACCTAGCAGTATATCCCCTACTAAATACCTTATCATTATGCAATTTTAAACGTTCACTTAAATCTTTGGTTTGGCCTATATAAATTTTCTTGTACGTTCTGTTATAAATTGCGTATACCCAATACACAATTCATTATACCGCTCTACCTCCGCCAAATCCGCCAACCGGCGGAGGCGGAGAGCTACCGCGGAATATATTAACGAACGGGCTCAATTATATCAGGTTTATCTTAAATTCAGAAGATAGTGGTTGGTCGGGTGAAGTTTAAAACCTGTTTTCTGATAGAGGGCGTTGGCGGCAACTCTTCTGGGGTTGGTGGTCAGCTCAATTACTTCTATCCCCTGCTGTTTTGCCCAGGCAATTAAATCAAGAAGAATCTTTTCTCCCAAGCCTTTGCCCCTCTGGCTTTCATCGACAATCATATCTTCAATTATTGCCTGATGCCTTAGCGCAGTTTGCCTTGGGAAAATCCAACCCATTCCTAAGAGTCTTCCTTTCTCTTCAATTTTACTGATATAACCTGTAAGAACAGCTTTATAAAAAGATTGTTCGGTAACGGTTGCGGTGGGATCAAGTTGGTCAACCAGTTTTACAACGTCTTCCCAGTGATATACAAATTTTTCTTTAACAAACTTTAATATTTTCTTGTTTGAATCAAAGGCGATATCGCCTAATTCTTTTATTGGCACCCAGGCAAGTTTCGAGTTTTCTTCTTTATTTAATCTAATTTTACCTTTTAGTTCGGTTAAGTAAGCAAAACCGAGTGTGGGAAATTTAAAATCTTTGTAGGAGCCGGTCCCGGGAAAAGAACCCAAGAAAGTAACGTCGCAGTCAACACCGAGTTCTTCTTTAATCTCCCTTTTGTGTCCCTCCTCGGGAGTCTCGTTTTTCTCCAGATAGCCTCCCAAAAAATCCCATCCTCCTTTAAACGGCTCGATTTTTCTTTTGGCAACAAGCACCTTTTGATCTTTAATGATTATCCCTGCCGTTGAAGTTTTTGGATTTTCAAATTTACAGAGTGGACAACCGCATTTTTTCATACTTAATCCAAATAATCTTGCAGTTTCTTTCTTCTGGAGGGATGCTTCAGTTTCCTCAACGCTTTGGCTTCGATTTGACGGATACGCTCACGGGTCACTCCAAATACTCTTCCTACTTCTTCCAATGTCATCTGTTTTGTTCCGTCAAGCCCGAATCTAAGCTTTAAGACCCTTGCTTCCCTGTCCGAAAGGGACGAAAGAACTTCGTAGAGGTGGTCTTTAAGCAGTTGTTTTGAGGCCGCATCAACCGGGGAAGGCTGGCTCTCGTCGGGAATAAAGTCTCCCAGAAAACTTTCCTTGTCTTCCCCTACCGGGGCTTCCAGAGAAGTTACTTCCTGAGCAATTTTAAAAATCTCCCTGACCCTGTCCGGTTCGATCTCAAGTTCTCCTCCGATTTCCTCCGGCGTCGGTTCTCTTCCCAATTCCTGCATCAGTCTTCTTGAAGTCCGGTAAAGTTTGTTTATAGTCTCCACCATATGAACCGGAATTCTGATTGTTCTTGCCTGGTCGGCAATTGCCCGGGTGATGGCTTGTCTTATCCACCAGGTCGCGTAGGTTGAAAATTTATACCCCTTGCGCCAATCGTATTTTTCTACCGCTCTGATTAGCCCCTGGTTTCCCTCCTGAATAAGATCCAAAAGAGAAAGGCCTCTGCCGATGTACTTCTTGGCAATGGAGACAACCAGTCTCAGATTTGATTCGGTAAGCTTGTCTTTTGCCCTTTTGTCGTTTTTCTCATAGCGCTTCGCCAGTTCCACCTCGTCTTCCGCATCCAAAAGGGCAACTCTGCCGATTTCTCTTAAGTATTGCCTGACAGGATCGGTACTTTCCGTATCCGCGAGCTTGGTTAAAAGCTCTATTTCCCTATCCAACTTCTCTTTTGCTTTATCGTCGGTATCAACTTCATCGGGAGTAACCGATTCAAAAACATCGATGGTCTCGGCAAGCAGTTTATCATAAAGGTCATCCAGCTCCTCAATTCTGTTTTCGGCATCGGGAAAAACTTCCAACACGTCATCCTGGGTTAAAAAACCCTGATCTCTTCCTTTTTTGATTAAATCTCCTACCGCTTTTCGGATCATAAAATTATTTACTGGTCTTCAAGAATTATACCTTGGCTTTTTTTATCTTCAAGGTCATGAAGTTTATCAGTCAGTTTTGCAAACTCACCTTGGATTTTAAGTGAAGATTTTTTATCCTGATTTTCTTCATGTTCTTTAATTTTATTGCTTAGATCCTCCATCTTTTCCTTTATCGCCAATATCTGAAGCTCTCTTTTTACAATTTCTATTTCAAGTTGGACCGTATCCGGATTATCTTCCAATTCTTCGTCCATCTTCAAAACCAATTCGGAAAAACCGGAAAGTAATTCCTTCGGAAGGTTTTCGGAGAAGCCGGACAAAATAAATGTTTTTCTTTTTTGGTTGTATTTTAAATATTCTTCAACCATTCTTTTGGTAAGCGGAGTTTTAATCAGGGCATTAACGTTCGGCTTTGCCAAAATCGACGGATCCAACTGAAATGCAAGTTGCAAAAGCCTCTCTTCCAAAAGTTCTCTTCTTCCTTTTGACAAAGTACCAATTTCTTCGGGAATGTTAATCCCTAAATCCTTTTCTTTTGTTGAAAAGGTAACCTGTTCACTGACCGCCTCTTCCGAAACAGCAAGTTTTCTGGCCACAAGTTTTATATAGTGAGCCCTGACAATGCTGTCCTCTATGGAAGATAAGAGAGGAGTAATTTCCCTTGAAATTTTTGCTTTATCCGCCCCCGATTTTCCGCCGTACTTTCCAAAAACCGAATCGATCATAAAATCCCAAACCCCAACCGCATTTATCAAGGAATTTTTATACCCTTCCGGATCCTTCCGTGCCGCCTCATCCGGATCCTTGTACTTTTCAAGCCTGGCAACCTTTACCTCCAACCCCAGATTGTTTGCCAGGATAATCCCTTTCTTTGCTGCCTCATTACCCGCAATATCCGAATCCAGCGCCAAAACTGCTTTCTTGGCAAACCTGGAAACAAGCCTGATCTGATCCTCGGTTAAAGCAGACCCTTTTATGGCTACCGTGTTTTTTACCCCCGTCTGCCACGAAGATATCACGTCCAATTCTCCTTCGACAATGATAGCGGTACTTTTCTTTTTTATTGCCTCCTTGGTCAAATTAAGTCCGTAAAGAAGACTGCTTTTATGATAAACCAAAGTTTCGGGGGTGTTTATGTACTTTGCCATATCCTGATTTTTATCTGTTGGCATAATCCTTCCCGCAAATCCGACCGCATTACCCCGATGATCAAAAAGAGGGAAGATTACCCTTCCTCTTAATCTATCAATAAACAAGTTTCCTTTGGGATAGCCTATTCCCGCTTTTTCAATATCGCCAGGGTAAAACTTTTTTTTATCAACCAAAAACTTTTTTAAAATGACAGGATTGTCTGGAGAAAACCCCAGCTGGAACTCTTTAATTGTCGATAGTTTAAGTCCTCTTTCTTTTAATAAATAATCAAGAGCCGGTTTTCCTATGCGGTGATCAAGAAGAAAATATTGATAAAATCTGTTGGTCAGGGAATTAATTGAGAGAAGTTTTTCTTTTTCGGAAGAATCCTGACCTTGAAAACTGACAAGCTTTACTCCGGCTTTATCGGCCAGAAACTTTAAGGCTTCGGCAAATTCCATGCTCTCATATTTTTCAAGAAAAGAAAACGCATCTCCCGCCTCTCCACAATTCGCAACAGCGAAGGTATTTGCCACATAGGAGTGATTTCCTTCAACTGTTAAATTGTGGACTTCCCCCTTGAATCCCCTTTTCCCAACATCTAGTATTGGCAAAATCCAATATGAAACCCCTTCATTAGTTATATATTTGTGGTGATGTTTTGAAACTTTTGGATCAATTGTCCAAGAGATAGTAAAACTCGTCTTATGATGCACATGGTTTTTACCATAATGATCTTTACCAACAAAACGTGATGGATAAAATCCCAATCTCAACAATATATCTGTCATCTGTTCTGATAAAGTTCTTGATATTGTTGTTATGTTCTTCCTTTCAGTTTTATTATTTTTTCCAATTTTAGTTTTGTGCCCATCTCCTTTATATATAGCCATTAACAAAACACGTTGTTTTTTTAATGGTAAATGTTGAAGCACGAAAGGAACATGCTTATTTTCCGCTCCCTTTCCACAAAGATTTTCAAAAACATTAGCCAAAATAGAATTGCATACAGAGATCTCAATACCCGTTTTCTTTGTCTTTTTCCTGGTGCTTACATTAGCTTCTAAGCTAAAGATTTTATTGGCCAAATCCACAATTTCTTTTGCAAACATTCCTTCATTGTTCCCTAAACTAAATCTTATATACGCTCTGTGGCTACTTCCTTCCGCAATGTAATAGCCTAAAAGTTTTAGAAAATTATCATTAACTTTTATTTGTAAAGGAGAAATTAGAGGTTTTCTGCCATGCAAAGGCCATTTTTTTGTTATATAGGCACTCAAATCTATCTCTGTAATATCTCTTATACTGGTATCTATTGGATACAACAAAGACATTCCTTTCTTCAATTTTCTTGCCTCTAATTTCTCGATAGGAAAATATTTCCAAACCTCCTCGAGACGTTTACTCTCCAGTAATCTGTCGTTATATTTATTTAATCTCATTGAGAGATATTTATAGCGGGTTCTATACATCCTTGCCCCTCCAACTACATAAACCTTATGGTCGCCGGTTAAACTAATTGGTTCAGTTAGTTGACTCAACTTAAGTGTTACTAAATCACCCTTGTAGGCCCTCTTGTGCGTAACAAGCACTTTCTTGATCTCTCCGTTTCCCGAAATAACATATTCTCCCTCAACCACATCTTCGATTCTGTGATATCCGAACGGGGTCTTTACAAACTGTCCAGGAGGAAAACATCCGAAACATTTGTATATCTGTAGCTCGGGAGAAACCATGAAAGAAGGGGTCTTTTCGCCGTGGAAAGGGCAATTGGCTTTATAATTTCTGCCGGCTTTTTTTAACTGAATATACTCCCCAATTAAAGAAACAATATCTGTCTTTTGTTTTACTTCTGCAACTTGGTCGGCCATATCAATCTGGAGAGTAAGTTTATTATATCAGATATTCAAGCTAAACCGAAGAAAAACTGAAGATCAGGGTGCAATACATTTCCAAACTGGCGGTGAGGGAGGGATTCGAACCCTCGATAACCTTGCGGCTATTCACGCTCTCCAAGCGTGCCTGATCGACCACTCCAGCACCTCACCATATCAATATATTATACTAAACTTTCCTGCAAGCCTCGTTCTATTTCTTCTTTTGCCTGTTTCAAAAACCCTTTATCGTCTTTAAAGGTCAGTTTTTCATAGGCTTTATCAAAAGGAAGGAATATGGCTTCATCAACCTCTTTGTCGTGACCCTTTCCCGTATCTTTTATATATCTCATCAGATAAAATGTTACCGTTTTAAAAATTTTCTTTCCCACCCAAACAAAAAAATATTTGGAGTCGCCCAATTTTATTATTATTTCCGTGTCGACCCCTCCCTCTTCGGCAATTTCTCTTATAGCCGTTTCTTTGGAGCTCTCACCGTTGTTGATGAGACCTTTTGGGAACTGCCAGCGCCGGGTTCCCGCAGGATTTATTATCAGAAATTTAAGTTCTTTCGCGTCCTTTTTAAAAACGACTCCACCAGCCGAAAAAGCTCTTTCTGTTTTTGAAGTTTTTTCTATTTTTTCTTTTTTTCTTCTCTCTCCCATGCTTTTATCATTTTTTCCGATTCTTTTAAAACATCCTTTTCTCTTTTAAGAAACAATTTACTGCCGGCCTTGTTTTTATCCAGCCATTCAAATTTATCAAAACCGATTATCTCCCCCGCCGCCTTTTGAATCAAAAGATAATAATAAAGCCTTTGTGGCATCGGTTTTCCATTGACAATCACGATGCTATTTACTCGGCTTACCTCCTCCAACACCTTGGCTCCGATTCCCGCCGCTTCGCCCAACATCCTGATAACCGCCCTTACGGAGGACTCCCCCCTCCTGACGACAATCTTGGGAAATTCCCATTTGTCTTCACTTTCTTTCCTTACAAGGAGGTACCGCCTTCCTCCACGGGCTTCTTTGTAAATTACACCCGCGCCTATTAATATTTGGTTTTTGTTTCTCATCTTTGCCTTGTGCGTCCAGGAGGAATCGAACCTCCAGTCACTGGGTTCGGAACCCAGCATTTTGTCCATTAAACTATGGACGCTCGTGTATAAGCTACAGGGGCTATTATAGCCTAAATAGCCTAAATTTGCGGAGGATGCAGGAGTCGAACCTGCTAGAGCTTACGCTCACGAGTTTTCGAAACTCGCGTATTACCGTCCTACCCATCCTCCAAAAAGTTTGTTGTGTCCCCGGTGAGAATCGAACTCACAGCTTCGAGTCCGCAACCCGATATTTTATCCATTAGACTACGGGGACTAAAGGTTAATTCGATATTTTACTCCCAATCCACTTTGTTGCCTTGTCTGCATATGAAGCCGGTGCTTCTTCTTCGGGAAGGAAGGCAAGAAGGTGTTTTTTAATTTCTTCTTTCTTTTCGGCAGGAATTACGAATTCCAACCGGCCGGGGAAAGTTTTCGTTTCAACGGTCAATAAATCCGTCTCGGACCTGATACTAAACCAAAATCTGGTCAAACTTTGCCAGTCGTTTAACTTTTTGGCCATATATATTCCCCTGGTGGTTATCTTGTATTCGATGGCCTCCGGCTCAACCGTATTCATAACGAAGTATAAAAACAATAAAGAAACCAAAAGAACAACGGGCATTATCCCTTCCGCCAAAAACAAAACCAAACCGATAAGTCCGGCAATGGCATACAATTTCACATAAAACTGCCTATTTTTCCTTTTAAAGGGCCTGGCAGGCGCACTCCAGGAAAACAAATCCCTTTCGGCTTCCCGCCTGATAACTACAGGCTCAGGTTCTTTTGTCTCAATTTTTTCCTTCTCGACCTTGGCAGTTTCCATTCTGTGTTAATTATACCCCGAAACCCATTTAGTTCCAAGGAACATATCTGGTATAATTGCACTTGTTTGGAGAGTATCCCGAACGGTTCAGGGAAAAGTTTGCTAAACTTTGACGTTTAATTGCGTCCGACAGGTTCGACTCCTGTACTCTCCGCATGGTGAGGTGCAGGAGTGGTTGAACTGGTCGCTCTTGAAAAGCGAAATAGCCTTTACAGGTTATCGTGGGTTCGAATCCCACCCTCACCGCCAGTTGGGAAATGTCTATGGCAAAAATCACCAAAGCGTTGGGCGTTTCAATTGAGGATTTATTGGAATAACTATGAAGCTTCTAAACTCATTATTAATTGCTATTACCATATGGATTATTATTCCGTCAACAGTTTTTGCTCAGCCTGCGGATTCGCCTTGGCCAGTATTTAACGGTAACAATCGTCATACCGGTTTAAGCCAATACGAGATTGGCACGGATAGAAAAGAACTCTTGTGGAGTTACAAAACCGATTTAAGCGTTGAGTCATCTCCTGTTATCGGTACAGACGGCACTATTTACATTGGTTCTCATGATGGTTATTTGTATGCCCTGAATCCAAGCGGCACACTTAAGTGGAAATTTGAAGTAGCCAAGCCCGTTTATGATGAAAGGTGGAATGTTTCCAAAGCAATCATGGCCACGCCAGCGATTGATAAAAATGGAACAGTTTATATCAACGGTTCTTCAAACTATTTACACGCCATTGGCTCTGACGGGAAAGAAAAGTGGCGTTTCTTTACCAAATGGGGCAATGATTTTTGGAATGGACCAACCATTGGCAATGATGGGACAATATATATAGGCACTGCCAGAAATGATGGTAATACTGGGAATCCCTCTGGACTTTATGCTATTTCTCCGGATGGTAAAGAAAAATGGCATTATCCTGAACCCTCAGGCGTGACTGTTGTGCCGGCAGTAGGAAGTGATGGAACCATCTACTTTGGCGCGGCCGAAACCTCTACAAATAGAGGTAGAATTATTGCGCTTACTCCAGACGGTAAAAAGAAATGGCAGTATGATATGGAACAGTGGTTGGAGGGGTCGGCTTCAATTGGGCCGGACGGTACAATTTATTCAGGTTCAAAAGAAGGTAATGTCTATGCTGTCAATCCAGATGGTAAAGAAAAATGGCGTTTTAAAACAGGAAGCGGTATTAGTGCAACCCCGTCAATCGGGCCGGATGGCAGAATATACATTGGTTCATGGGACGGAAACCTTTATGCTTTAAATCCGAAAAACGGTAAGGAATTATGGCGATTTGACGTTAAGCCGGGTAGAGATCAGAAACTTTTCGAAGGATATCCGGGCAAGGAAGTTATCAGCTCTTCGGTGACAATTTCAAAAGACGGAGTATTAGTTTTCGCTGACGTTTTCGATACAGTTTATGGGATAGACACAAAAGGTAAGGAGTTGTGGAGATGGAAAAGCGAAAGTGGTAGCGGGTTTGTTTCTTCACCCTCGGTTAGCAAAGACGGAACAATTTACATTGGAGACGAAGGAGGATATTTTTATGCTCTTGGTAATAAAAAAGTTACCAAACCGCTAATCATCGCTATTCCGTACTTGTTTATAATCGTTTCCGCACTTATTTCGGCAGGAATAATTTATGCTATTTATCGAAGAATAAAGAAAGATAACGAAAGTGAGAAAAAGAAATTAAATATGAAAATCTTACTAATTATTCTTTTGACCACGCTGGTTATAATAGCGATTGCCGGCACTTTAATTTTTTTATTTTATCCGTTCAAGCAAGATTCTGAGACAAAGGACTCAAGACCGAAACCAATAGAAAAAGTGGAAACAGTACGTATCCCCGGCCCTGTTGATATTTGGGTTCGTGAGTTTGGCGAAACCGGAAGGTCGTGTCTGGGTGAAGTATGCGGGGCGTTAAAAGACACTTGCGTTAGGTGGAATAAAAATAAAGATAATTGCTATGAGATGATAAAAACGTCGCCAGCTTCCTCGGATAGATATAAGATTTACTGTAATATGGTTATAGTAAATCAAGACAGCAAAAAAGTAGCCAATGTTTCTCTTAATTTAAACTACACTACCGCTGACGGCATAAGGCATTTAGTGCAAAAGGAATCGTACAAAATAGAACCGGGAGACGGCAAGTCACTTCTTTGGACTTATGATGTTTCGGAAAACGATGTTGGTAAATGCGGGTATAGCGATATTTTGATGACCGAAGACAATAATTAGTTGAAATGATTTTCCTTTTTTTATCTTCCGTTTTTATTTTCATTCCAAATGTTAAGGCTCAGCTTGCAGATTCTCCTTGACCCATGCTTCAGAACAATTTATAGAATCGTCTCCAACTATAGGTGTGGATGGAACAATCTATATTGGCTCACACGATAACAAGCTCTATGCCATTAATCCTGACGGCACCCTTAAATGGCGCTATGATACTAACGGCTCTTGTCTTGGTAATCCTATAGCGATTGCAAATGATGGCACTCTCTATGTTACTGGTAGCGCTTTTTTGGATGAAGAAGCTGATGAACTCTTTCGAAATGCGGTTTATGCTTTCGGCGGATCATCTGCGGAGAAAGAAGTGACGGAACAAACGGACAAAAAAGAAGTCCAAAAGAACATAAAGAATTCGCCGCCAAAGAAAAACTTGGGGTTGTTATCTCACAATAGTTAGATCAATACTTTTTTCAGTTCTTCTATTGTTAAACGTTTCTCTGACTGCAGTTTTCTGATTTGCTTAATTCTATTCATAACCTTGGGTGAATAGAGCTGATATCCTCCTTTAGAGTATTCTTCTACCTTTAGAAGTCCTTCTTTAGTCCAATACCTAACTGTGGGTATTGTTTCATTAGCCATTTTTGCTATTTTCCCGATTTTTAACAATTTCTCCGGCTTTAAGACCTGTTTCTTTTTTGGCTCCAATGTTTCTAAAAATATATCAAGCGAACGTTCAACGGCCCCAAAAAATAATGGATAATAACCGGACAAATCTCCTTTAAGTTGTCCTCTTTCAATTGCCTCGATATATTTTTTTCTGTCTTCTTTTCGAATAATTGCGGGAGGGAAGCCTTTCTGCATAAGGATAAGGTTCATTAAAAGTCTGGCGGTTCTTCCGTTGCCATCAATAAAGGGGTGAATACTGACAAATTTAAAGTGTGCATCAGCCGCGAGCTTAATTGCTTCATACTTTTCTCCATGCAGCCAAACAATAAATTCCTTCATTAAATCAGGAACTTTCATTGCGTTGGGTAAAGTAACCCTTGATCCCGCAATTCTTACGGGAATGGTTCGATATCTACCGGCATCAAGATAATCTATCTTTTCAAGAATGATCGAGTGAATGTCTAAAATTGTCCGTTCTGTTATATCCCCTATTTTTTTACCGGCAAGTGTTCTAATAAAATCAAATGCCTTGGCATGATTCACGGCTTCCAAGTGCTCCGTAATTGACTTACCTTCAACAGTAATCCCCTTTTCCACAACAAGAGCGGTTTCCTGTCTCGTTAGGGTATTACCCTCTATAGCATTAGACGTATAAGTTAGTTCTATCCTAAACCACTCCTCCATGTTTTTGTAAACACCTTCCGGAAGCGGTCTATAGGAATCCAAACGCAACTTTTTTGCCTGTATTCTTTTAAAGATATCATCCATATAGTGTGTAGTATAACGTAACACTTTCTACTTTGCAATAGTCAAACACATAATTCTTTTTACCCCGCCTTCTCTTAATACTTTTGAGGCTTCGTAAAGGGTGGAGCCGGTGGTAAAGACATCGTCAAAGAGAACGATACTGGGATATTTGGATACCAAGATACTGGGAGAAACTGCGAAAACCCCCTTGAGATTCTTGCGGCGGGCGGAGCCGGTTAATTGAACTTGGGGAACCGTTGATTTTTGACGGACAAGAAGATCCGGAATGAATTTCCAGCCCATTTCTTTGGCAACCCTCTTCCCGATTTCTTCGGACTGGTTAAAACCTCGAAAATTCTTGCGGTGCCAGTGTAAGGGAATAGGCACTAGAGTAGCGGATAGCGTATAGGAAATAGCGGATAGTCTCTCAACACAAATTTCTGCAAGCTCGTCAACAATTTGGGTTGAATATTTATATTTAAGAGCGATAATGGCTTTCCTGATTACCCCCTCATATTTCCAAAGACCGTAAACTTCTTTTCCTGCCCACCCGCCGGGTGGAACTTTTTTTAAACAATTTTCGCAGATATATTTGCCGGGCTGCCCGCATTCCAAACATTTTTTAGGAAAAATAAGGTCAATAATATTCATTTGCGGTACAATATACTTAAGTATATGCGTATTTTTAACAAACGGGCAAAATTCGATTACAATTTGGAAAAAGGGAGAGTAGAAACCGGAGTGGTACTTTCGGGAGGGGAAGCGAAAGCCGTAAGAACAGGGCATCTGGATCTATCCCAATCCCACGCGAGGGTCATCAACGGCGAAATTTATCTGATCAATGCCAACATTCCAGTCCAAGGAGCCGTTAAATACGACTCGACAAGGATGCGGAAGCTTTTGTTACACAAAAGGGAAATTATTTCTCTCTCAACCAAAATGAAGCAGCAAAAATTGACTCTCGTGCCCGTCAAGATGTATACTAAGGGCCATCTCGTTAAATGCGAACTGGCTTTGGGTAAATCCAAACGCAAGTTTGAAAAAAAAGATTCAATCAAGCGCAAGGATATCCAAAGAGAGATTGAACGAGATTTGAAAAACGGCTAAAGGGGTTTACCCCCGAAGCTTTAGCGTAGGGGGACGATCGGTTTCGACGGAAAGCTCATTTACAAAACAGCAAGCCGAGTTTGACTATCACTCGTCCTGCAAAGCAGGACCCTGCTCTGCAGGGCAAAACAGGAGTCAAAAAATAAAAGCTAACGAAAGTGACGCTTTTCCAGCTGGCTACGCATTAGCGTACGCTTAACTGGCATCCTGAGATTTGATTCTCGGCCGAATCGAAAGGGTGTAAACCCGTTCGAGATGCTTTATTTGCTTTAACGGTTTAAAGGCAAGTAATCAAGACAAATAAACCTGACTCTAAAATTGCCTGTTGATGGGCTTATTTTAGAGGAAATTTAAATATCAACTAAGCTTGTAGAAGTTTTGTCTAAAGTTTTTCCGGACGCGGGTTCAATTCCCGCCGTCTCCACTAAAGGTGCCTTAGTTCAATCGAATAAAGTTTGTCTCCCGCCAGGAGAATTATTGTTTTATTGTCTTCCGAAACCGCAAAATCTACCGTTTCTCCTATTTTATCTGAAGAATAGAGGGCTTGATAACTTCCTTCTTTTGAAAGGACAATAATTCTTTTATTATTTTTATCCAAAAGATAGATTCCTTTTGTCGTTTCGTTGGCATAAATAACATCTGCCCTGGTTAAGCCTCCGGGTACTTCGTCTATTTTAAATGTTTGAGGACTGCCTTGGGAAAGTTTTAAAATCTTAAAGGGCTCAAAAAGAAACCAAATACTCCCATCAATTGTTGTTGAAATAACACCCGCAAAACTTAAATTAATTCCGGGTGCCAGCCAGCTTTGTCCCTTGGCAAATCCCCCCTCCACCCCGGGGAACCTTGTAATTGTTGACTGTGTTTTATTCAAAAGATAGATGTTTCCCGCATAGGCAAAGGGTGAGATATCTCCCTCCCAATCTTTCTCAATAATCTTTTCCTTCTTTTCCGTTAAAAGATATATCCCGTCGGCAGACAAACCGTAAACATTGTCTTCATAGGCTGTAATTTGCGAAACATCTTTAAGCTGTTCGGGGCCGGCTACGATCTCTGTTTTTTTGGTATCTGTTTTGACTCTGACAACTTTTCCGCCGCTCTTGTCAAAGACATATAAATTCCCTCCCGAGAATACAAGCAGGCTTCCTTTAAATCCGCTTGAAATTAGGGAAAGATCCATAAACAGCTCCGCTTCTTCGTTATAAATTCCCAAAAACACTCCTTCGGTTTCTTTTATTTTTTCCTCAAGAGTCAGGAGCCTTTTGTCTGTTATCTTTTCAGCCAAAAGTTCGTTTACTTTACTTTGGCTCGATAGAAAAAGCTCACGGGATCTTTTTTTGTCAACATTAACCAGACCGTAAGACTCATCAAATTCCTGTTGGGCCAGAATTAATTTGGGCTCGTATTGGGATTTTAATTTTTTGATATTTTTTTGCTTAATCCCAAAACCGATGCTGACCAAAAGAAGAATCAAAAGCAAAAACCCCACCGTAAAAGTTGTTTTTTTACTGCCACCGGTAATATCTTCCTTGAATTCCTCACGAACGTAGATTTTTCTTTCCGGGAGCTTTATGCCAATCTTTTTTATTGTCCCGACCGACTTTTTTAAGAAAAATGCGGCTCTTTCTTTCAGTTTTCCCAATATTTCTTCCTTCGGTCGAACAGATTCCTTATCAATAATTTCCGTTTTTGCTTCAACAGAAAATTTAATGACGACAGCCCCGATTGACCCCTCATCCTCTCTTGCGTGAGTCGCCGGAGCCAGAGCTTCGGCAAAAGCTTCAAGATTTGGCCCCTCAAGGGATGCTTTTAGGGTTCCTTCGCCGAATGCTTTGAAAAAAGAACTTGTTCCCAAAACAAGGAGGTCTCCTTCTTTGGGATATCCGGAGGCCGAAACAACTTCCTTTTGTCCGCTTAACAGTATTTTTGCCAAACTTCCTTCTCTGAAGATATCAACACTCGACCCTCCCCCGGCTGCGGTATAAACTACGTTGTCAAGAACCGCTGCCGCCGCAATTTCAACTTTCTCTTGCCACTGCCCGGAAAATTCATTAATTACTTTTTCCAAAGAACTTTTAAGAGCAATAAAAGGAGAGCTGTCCAAATTACCGAAGTATTCTTCATGAAACCTGGACAAGAGCTCCCTTCCTGCCACAACACTGTCCACTCCCTCTTTTATTAATTTGGTTGAAACAACGGCAAAAAGTCTTCCTCTTTTGGCTTTTTTCTCTTCATTTTCCGATAAAAACTCGTGTATTTGCGTCCAACCCGATGGTCCGGGGTTGCCGGTTAATTTAACTGAAGAAAAATCCAGACTCACAATATAATTATCGCCAGAACAAAAATCCCAACGGCAAAAAGCAAATGTCCCCAGGCAACAAATTTAATCGGCGCTTCAAACCCCACCTCAATTGTCTTAATCATTAAACCGACCTGTTTGACAACCACTGCGGCAAAAACAATGTATAGGCCTAAAGCAATTAGAACAAATATTTTGGCTATCAGCCAAACGGAGATGTTGGTTAAAGGAATTGTTTCCATATTTATTCTTTCAGCCTGCCTAGATTTTCTTGCTCTTCTGCTTCCCTTAGTTCCCTTAATATCTTTGCTGCCTTGTCGGGATTTGGAATGGCCGTAAACTCAATTCTTGGCACTTCGCCGGCCGTCTGAATTATAACGTCTCCAAAGTTAAAAATTGTCCTGAATACTCCTCCCATGGTTACCGTTACATCCTGAATTTGATTTAAATTTGCGTCGGTTATTTCCCTGTATATTAAATTTACAAAATCAACATCAAAGACTCTTTCGTCGGTGACTATACAAACATTAAAAAACCAACCCAGGAAAGACTCCAGCGTATAGGCAACGGCTATCATGTACCAGATGGCCACGGCAATAAACTGAAAACCGTCGGGAAGAAAAGAAAGAATGGGGAAACTGCCTAACACCACAGGCGCAAAAAGTAAAACAATTGAAATTACAATCCAGCCAACATTGGTAATCCAATGCCTTCTTAAAAAAAGAACGATCTCCTCTTTCGAATCTTTGGATATAAATTTCACTCCCAAAGGAAAATAGCAAAATGAAGAGAACGGACTATAAAAACGCCCTTTTACTTTTTTTATTCCCGGTGTTCTATAATCCAATCGGTTCTCATCCTTCCCAATTGGTTTCTCTTTATTCCCGGCAACAAAGACATCGACCATCCTAAATAGGATTATATCTTTTCCACATTAAAAAGGCTACTTTTAAGACCGATGTATCCGGGAGCTCTTAAATTAAAGGCTTTTTTAAATTCCTCCCCGGAAATGTTCACACTGCCTTTGTCCGTACCGAAAGAAACCGTCTGGGTGAATCCGGAATTGGAATAGATAACCGAAACCGAAGAAACCGAGGAATAGCCGCCGATTGACCTTAATTCGGACACCGAATAGGGATTTCCTCCCCAGCAACTTGTATCGAGCGGAGATATCCGCGAGATGTCTCCCCCTCCCTGATAAATAACCTTCCGGGCATTGAGTATATCGGCCACCTCTACCGAAGTCAGCCAAGGGCTGCCTCTTCCGCAAGAAGACCCGCCGCGGGATTTATACCAGCCTTTATAAAACCACGGAGAGCCCGCAACTTTTTCGTAAGCCGTACCCGGCCAATCACCCGCAGTGTCTTTAATTCCGCTCCACCCCCATTGGGAAATAGTAAAGCCTCCCGTACTGGCCGAATAATAAGCCGGCGCAGGAGAACCGCCCTTTAAAAGCACCCAGCCCCGGGTTGCGACAACCGCCTCTTTCCATTTCCCACTTTTAAGGCTTGATTTATACACCTGACAGGATTCCGAGGCACAAATATTTCCCGCCCCATTGTTGGTAGCATACAAAGCATAGCTTCTGGCCGCAACCGCCTGGGCTTTTAAGGCTTCAAAACCGCCGTTGTCACCCCAGCTCTCGGGAACTTCATAAATTCCCAAAAGATAATTGTCTTCAAAAGCAATTCTTCCGTAACCCGTTACCCCGATTGTAGCGGGAGAAGAATAATCTTTCTTAAGCTCCGCTCCCTGATAATAAGCAGACAAAATAGTTTCTGCGTTCTGCCCCGACTTGCTTCTGCCGTAGGCCCCGTATTGACTCATGCCGGTTCTGTGCGGTGCTCCAAAAGAAAATGCCGCAAAGGCGGGTCTAAAACCCGGGTCGCAGTAATTGGAAGAACCGGGTGCTCCCGAGCAAGGTTCCAGGGTAGGAGGAGTGTCTCCAACCGAAGTTTGAAATCCCCCGGCCTTTAGTGCCGCCAGTTCGTTTTGTCTGGAAGACAAAGAAGACAAGTAGCTTTCGACTTTATTGACTTCTCCTGCTAAAAATTTCTCCTGTTCGCCAACCTGTTTTTGTAAAGAGGCAAGGCTGTTTTTGTTTTTTTCCAGAGCTTCTTTGTCGTTTTTGAGTTTAAGAAGATCTTTCCCATATCCTTCCATTGTTTTCCTGTCTTCATCGGCCGCTTTTTGTCTGAAGCTTATTTCCCTAAAGGCTTTAGAAGCGTCGTTAGTGGAAAAAAAGGGTAGCAGGGGGTCATATAACCTGATAAAGCGGTATTGACTTTCCGCTTTTTCTTCAAAGATTCTCTTGGCGTACGCCAAATCCTCTTCCCTTCCCCCTATCTCACTTTGGGTGTTTTTAAGTTGAAGGGACATTGCCGATATTTTCTTGGACAGTGAAGAAAGCTGGCTTCTTAGGGTACTTAAATCCTGTTTATTTTTTTCGTGGGCGGGGGAAAGAGCGTCTATTTCCCTTTGAATTTGAGAAATCTGGCAATCCAAATCAGCGCCGCAGTCCTGGGCGCGGACAGCAATGAATAATAAATAATCCTGCCTGCGCAGGCAGGGAATAATGAACAATGACAAAGCGAGCATCAAAAAAACGAAGGTTGTAAATTTAAAGCGCATCGTTTCATTATACCAGGCCTACGGACTCCACAAATTTGGTATTAATTTGTTGACAAGACTCCACAAATTTGGTATATTATATCCGAATGATACCCAGACAGCTCGAAAAAACCATCAAAGATAGCCTCAAGCCGGGATTTATAAATGTTGTCTACGGTCCAAGAAGGGTGGGAAAAACCGTTCTTCTTGAAAAACTGATTGCGGACACTCCATCAGAAAAAACTCTTTTTATCAACGGCGATACCCAGGAAGGAAGAGACATCCTAAGTTCCACTTCAGAAGTAATACTTTCTAAGCTGGTGGAAAATTTTTCGACTATTGCCATCGATGAAGCCCAAAGAATTTCCAATATCGGACTGTCTTTAAAGATACTCGTCGACAAATTTCCCGAGAAAACCATATTTGTTACTGGTTCGTCTTCTCTCATGCTTGCAAGGGGAATCAAGGAACCCTTAACCGGAAGGTCTTTAAAATATAAGCTTTATCCGCTGTCAACAGGGGAACTAACCCAAAATCTTCCCAATTACCAAAAGATTTCAATTTTGGAAAATCAGCTCATTTTTGGGGGATATCCCTACCTTGAACAGTTAAGTGGCAAGGAGGATAAAAAAAATTACCTAAAATCAATTGTTGATGATTATTTGTTTAAAGACGTAAGCCTCTTAAAAGAAATTGAATCTCCTGAAACTCTTAAAAAATTAGCCACGCTTCTGGCTTTTCAAATAGGTTCTATTGTTTCTCTAAATGAACTTTCAAGAAACCTTGGGATTGATGTAAAAACAGTTGCGCGCTATATAAGTCTTCTAAAACAAAGTTTTGTTATCTTTGAAATCGGCTCTTTTTCCAGAAACCCCAGAAAGGAATTGGCAAAAAGCAAAAAATATTACTTTTGGGATACGGGAATCAGAAACGCATTAACCGATCAATTTTCAAACATTGATGTTCGTTCGGATATCGGTCAACTCTGGGAAAACTTTTTGGCTGTCGAACGGCTCAAAAAGAATGAGTATTCAAAAACACAAAAGGAATATTTTTTCTGGAGGAACTATGAAAAAGCCGAAATAGATTGGATAGAAACTCAAGAAGGGAAAATTTCGGCCTATGAATTTAAATGGAAAACCGTCAATTCCCATACGCCTAAAGCCTTTAGAGATGCTTACCGCGAAGATTTGAAAATTATTTCCAAAGAAAACTATCTCGAGTTTATTTCTTAATCGTGCTAAACTAAAAACTGATGAAAAAACTTTTAATCGCCTCTGCTCTTTTTTTATTCCTGTTTTTCCCCACCTTAGTCAATGCTCAAGCGGTTGACCAGTGGTGTGACCCTAAAGCCATAGGTCCCGGAACCAAACTAAATTCCGCCATTGGCTGTATTCCAATATTGACTGACGAAAACACTTTGATGGGTTGGATACTCCAGTGGGCAATCGGCATCGGCGGAGGGGTTGCTTTTCTTTTAATTGTCTATGCCGGTTTTATGATTATGACCTCTCAAGGCAGTCCCGATAGACTTCAAGCCGGAAAAGAACTGTTAACATCCGCTCTTGCCGGAATAATCTTGCTTGTTTTTTCTATATTTTTGCTAAAATTAATCGGGGTTGAAATATTACAATTACCCGGTTTCGGAAAATAAACAATTATGTCTGCGCTCAGTTTAAATTTAGATACCATCAGAGACACCGCTTTGCCAGGTTTCAAATTTTTAAAAATTACAGACATCTTCAGCCAGCAAAACCTGCGTTATGTTTTTGCCATTGCCGGAATAATGCTTCTGATTTATCTCATTTTGGGGGGTCTCCAGCTTATGTTTGCAAAGGGTGATCCAAAAGCGGTCCAGGCATCGTGGACGAAAATAACAAACGCCGTTATCGGTTTTGTTATTGTTTTTGTAGCATATTGGATAACTCAACTTGTAGCCAATGTTTTAAATATCCAAATAATGAAGGATATTTTCAAGTAAATAACATGAGACACCTTGCCATCAGCATTGTGGACGAGTTTTTCAACGCTGCCGGTGGAAAAAAATATGACCAACTGGCTGATATCGGAAGTTTGGTTTCTCTTTTTATTAAAATCGTTTTTGCCGTTTCGGGAATCATCATTTTGGTTTTCATCATCATGGCCGGAATAGGATTGATAGCCGGGGCAGGAAGCAACGACCCCGAAAAAATAGAAAAGGGAAAACAATCGGCCACCTCCGCTTTAATTGGCTTCGTAGTTGTATTTGTTGCCTATTGGATAGTACAATTAATTGAACTTTGGACGGGAATTAGAATACTTTAAATGGAAAATTTTTTAGCACAAGGTGGAACAAAACCCCCAGGCTTCGGTAAAAGTATTTTTGGGGATATCACGCTTCCGAGTGAAATTGAAGCCAAATATCCCGGTGGTGTTGCCAGCGGCGCTATCGGAAAGTTCCTCAACATAATAATACTCACCCTAATAACCGCTGCGGGAGTCTACGCTCTTATTAATTTAATTATGGCCGGGTATGCGTTTATGTCTGCCGGAGATGACCCCAAAAAAGTCGCCGGTGCCTGGGCAAAAATCTGGCAAACCCTGCTTGGACTGGCCGTCGCCGCAGGCGCCTTTGTTCTGGCCGCAATTTTCGGACAACTTATCTTTGGAGATCCTACGTTTATGTTAAATCCTAAAGTTCCAACAATATGAAAAATCTAAGCGCCGATTTTGAATTATTTCCCGGAGGGTTTAAGGGAATAGGGCCCTTAGGCAATCCCACAGACACGGGCATCAACACTTTTACAAAATTTATTTCCAGCACCATCGGCTTACTGACCATCGTTGCCATCATCTGGTTTGTTTTTACCCTTATTAGTGGGGCCATTGCGATGATGTCGGCCGGATCGGATAAAGCCTCTCTGGAATCCGCAAGGAAGAAAATCACTACCGGCTTGATTGGTCTAGTTGTAACAATTGCCGCGATATTTTTGATCGATTTAATCGGCTACTTAATCGGAATTCCCAATATCTTGGATCTTCCGGCCTTATTTACGAAAATTCAATAATGATAAAAATACTTGCCCAAGGTCCAATAAAAAACCCCGTTTTAGGTCCTGGGCTTCAAGGAAAATCGGGTGTGGAATTTCTGCAAATATTCGTACCCAACATGGTAGGACTGTCTTTCGTCATCGGTGCCGTTATTTTTCTTTTTATCATGATAATAGGAGCAATACAGTGGATTACGTCCGGCGGAGATAAAGCCGCGATCGAATCGGCAAGGGGGAAAATTACCAACGCTCTGGTCGGAATAATAATCCTCTTTTCCTTGTTTGCTTTACTGAAATTAATCGAGGACTTTTTCGGAATAAACATTCTGGCTCTGGACCTTGGGATTTTGGAAATAAAGTGATACTTGACAAGGTTATCTTTTTAATCAGATAATACTTTTGGGGAACATGAATAAACTCACAATGCTTGCACAGGATACCATTAATTTAAAACCTGGAGCTGGTTCTGGTTTTGAACTTTTGGGTGGTTATACTGTCCCTGATATTGTAGCCGGTTTAATTAAGTTGACCTTAGTTGTTGCCGCTATTGTCTTTTTCTTTATTCTCGTTATCGGAGGCATACAATGGATAGCTTCGGGTGGCGACAAAGCCCAAACTGAGGCTGCCAGAAACCGGATCACGGCTGCTTTGGTCGGACTGGTTATCGTCTTTGCCGCTTGGGCGATAATTGCTCTTATCAATACTTTCTTCGGAATTAACATCTTCTCCCTAACTCTCCCCACGGTGTAGTTTTGTGATGAGCAAAGCTTGTCACAAAGTTCCTTTGTGGTAAACTTGTTTAAGTGAATACAACACAAAATACAAAACTTGCATTGGATTGGACTGACCCATCAGGGACAAATCCTCTGCAAATAAGTGATCTTGAGGTTGTATTTAAAAACGTAGTGAATGTGGCCCTTGGTTTCGCGGGTATAGCCTTTTTTATCCTTCTTCTTGTCGGCGGTTTTAAATATATGTCTGCGGGCGGAGACCCCAAAGCAATAGAGGCCGCAAAAAAAACATTGACCGCCGCAATTGCCGGCCTATTGGTGGTGATTCTTTCCTTTCTCGTTCTTGTCTTTATCAAAGAGTTTACAGGCGTAGATCTAACGGAGTTTAAAATCGTGAATCCATTATGAATTATGATACTGACCAAACTGTCCCCGCTTTTAATTAAATCCGGCAAAACTTTTTGTATTTTCTTTCTTTTTTTTATTTTCTTTTTTGTTCTTCCCCCCATATCTTACTCGCAAAACTTTCCCCCGAATCCTATTGAGTGCAACAGTACCGCTGATAATGCAGAGTACCACTCGCTAAGACCATATCCTTTTTCTCCCTGCAACCCGAACGTAACCGGAGCTTTGCTGTGTGGTAACACCGTTTATGTTTTGGATTCAATCACAGTAGGGTCATGTTGTGGAATAGGCCAATGTTGTACATGTGATTATCAAATAGACCGATCGGGAAATGTCACCATCGATTTTACCAACTCCGAACTACCGATTGTGGGCAATACCGAAGACGTCACCAATTGGGATGTCCCAACAGACACCTTAAGCGACATTGAAAAAGTAAACAACTATGTCAGCTGGTATCTAAACGGGGTTATAGACAGGGCGGAGTACTCATTCTTAAGTTGGAAGGACAAGGAAGATGTTAATAAACTAATCAACTTTTCCGGCCCCATCAGGAAACTTCTGCCGCAAAGAATACAGGATGATTCAAGGGAAAAACAAGTCGATGAGGTCTTGGTCACAAGACACAATCAGATAGTTGCCTGTACTTATGGTTTGAATATTCCACTTACAGACCTACAAATTATTGCAATTCCGGGACCCTGTAAAGATCTGGGGATTGTGGGGTGGGTGTTCCAAAAGAAAAGAAGAATTCTTGAATGGGAAGGTCATCTTCCCCCTAAAAGAGAAGAATTTGACGAGTTTAAGAAATATTACAAAGAATACCGAAGGTGGCGCGGCGATATATGCCTGTCGTTTGAAATTCCTTTCCTCGGGGGAATTGAATTAATGCTTTGTTTTGACAATCCTGCCAACCCTAATTTTTACGGAGATCTCTATCCGTATATTCCTTTTACCTCTACCGAAGGCCGGGTGGGTGAGGCAAAAAAGGAAGTACCTACAGAAATAAATATGGGCGGGGCAAACAACCTTATATTGTCCAATATCGTCTATGATGCCGAGGACTTAAAGCTTTATTACGCCCACATGCAGGAAACTTTTGAGTTAAGCGAACTTCTTAAAAAAACCTTTGTTCCCCAAGAAGGAACAGGGGGCGAAGGCGAAACCACTCCCGTTGGAATAGGCGCGGGTTGTCAGATATTAGATATCAGGACCAACGCCGGGGACCATTTGATTGACCCCGGCTGGAGCTTAGACAAAAAAGCAATTACCGGGGATCTTAGCTATACGGCCAATTTCTCTTGTAGTTTTTGCGGACCATTTGGAACGTGTACGGTTAATCCCGTCATTCCGATTTCATTAAGTACCCAAAATCCCCTACACGATGAGCTTTGGCACAATCTAGTTGAAGGAGCTGATTCAATCTTTCGAAGAATCTTCCCCAAAACCGGCAGCAATACTCCCGTTACGGCGCCAAAAGATATTCCGGGAATGACCACTTTCGAAGCCTCATCTGACACATATACTATAGAAACCGGCGGAGAAATATATTTTCCTCATTTGGGGGGAGTATCGGAATATTTCCTAAAAGCAATTCAAACAGCCTTAAGACCAAAAGGGTACGGAGAAACATTTGACAGGGGTAAAGACGACAATGTCGTAAAACCAAAGTGTAAGGAAGATGTTCCCGATTCGGAGGTTCCCGGAAAATACTTGGGCGCTTTTAAAACCAACTTTATTAACCTGGCCAACACGTGGAGCGCCAAATGTCCGGGTCCCGATAATAATTTAGCAGATGAATGCTATAACTATGTGGTTACGGAATCTATCAGCAAAGGAATTAATCCTGCTTTTGCGCTCACCATATGGCTCAACGAATCCGATGCCAGCAACTACTGTCATGGAGGCCCTACCACCCAAGATTTCGGTATTAATATATCTTCCCTATACCAAGATATTGTTGGGCAACTCGGGGTATTTCTCGGCATGGCCGGCAACAAACTTTGTAGTGGGGTAGTAGGGTTTTCCGAACCAATGCACGGATGGTTAAGCCGTTTTCAAAGCAGTGCCGGAATTTGTGACCCGTCAGATATCGTCGCAACCCAATATTATATAGACGTAAGAGATAACACGTGGTCCTGGGTTACGGGTTGTTCGGGCGGTGGCAAATTCGGAATTACTTGGCCAACTGATTCCAGTTGCCCATAACAACAGGTCTTTCAATTTACTGACCCCTATTCTGCTTGTCTTTAAAACATGCTATTATCTAGGTATGACAAAGCCGCTTAAAGCAGAAGTTAATAAACTGACTGAAACCCTTATCAAAAAATACAAGCCGGAAAAGATAATTTTATTTGGCTCCACCGCAAGGGGCAACGATAAACCCGAAAGCGATCTTGACCTTTTCGTTATAAAAAAGACAAAAAAACAGTATTTCGATCGCGTGTTCGAAGCCATGAAATATCTAAACACAGACAGGTCTGTTGATATGATTGTCTTTACTCCGGAGGAGTTCGAGAAAGCTCAAAACGAAAAAAGGGTTTTTATAAAGCAAGTCCTCAAATACGGAGTTAATTTATATGAACAATAAGAATTTCATTGTCCCTAAAAATATTCAGGATTCGTGTTTAATTCTTAACAGATACTATTTGCCTGCCAGATATCCGGATGTACCGGAGATACCGAGAATGGCAAACAAGGAAACCGCAAACGCGGCTATTAAAATAGCGAAAAAAATTGTAAAATTCGTTGAAGACAAACTGTCTTAGTTAAAATGAAACACCTTGCCCAAAAGTTTATCCTGTCCATTCTTGTCTTCCTGACAATCTTTGTATCCTTTGCCCCCTACTCCGTCGCCAAAGCCCAAACTTGGTATAACCCAGGCTTTGTCGAATGGTATACCAAAGTCTACGATGAAGACATGTCCCCACCAACGGAAATTTTTGGCGAGCGCTACACGGCAGCTCAAGTACAATGGGTCATCTGGGGCTTGATGTCACTACCTCTAAATTGGGTTGCAAGTTTCAATGAAGAAGGGGTTTCTTGTTTTCTAAAAAGGTGGGGGGCCAATACAATAGATTTGGGTGATTGTGCTGAAGGATATTTAAACAATGTCAAAAAGGTAATTGATGTTTTAATACCGCATATACAAGCCTCAAGCTCTAATACTTCTTTGTTTGCATTAGTTTTTAATACTGATGATAGACCAGTTTCCGGTATTGGTTATGTTAAAAATGTTTTAGCTAAAATTTCAACCGTTCAAGAAGTAAAAGCTCAAGAGGGATTCGGGTATGGAGCCTTGGGAATTGTTCTCCCACTTTGGAAAGTTGTCAGAAATATCGCTTATACCGCTTTCGTCATAATAGTAATCGTTTTTTCTTTTATGATTATGTTTCGGGTGAAAATTTCTCCCCAAACAGTCATATCAGTACAATCAGCACTTCCTAAGATTATTGTGGCGATGATACTTGTCACATTTTCTTTTGCCATCGCCGGTCTTATGGTTGATCTCATATATGTGATCATCGGCCTGGTGTCTATCTTTTTAAACACCACGGGCTGGTCTATTGGCACGAAAGCAATCTACCAGTTTATTTCCGGCCAGCCGCTGGGAATAACCTTTACCTCATTCGTTACAGTCTTTTATTATATGTATGTATATACCATTCTCTTTCTTATCTCAATTATTGCCGCTTTTATCGCAGCCGCATCCTCCTGGTCAATCATTGGAATGCTTTTATCTATTTTAATGCTGCTGTTGGTAGTCTGGTTAATGATTCTTTGTATCTGGTATATGATAAAAATCCCTTGGATGTTAATCAAAGCTCTTATTGGTGTTTACTTTTCTGTAATAATTGCACCCCTGCAAATTGCTTTTGGAGCTTTTGCTCCGCAAATGGGTTTTGGCGCGTGGCTAAAAAATCTAATTGCAAATCTATTAGTATTCCCTTTGACAGGTATTTTCTTCTATCTTGCCTACTTATTACTGGGGTATTCCCTTGTCGTGGCAATCGAAACCGCCATAGAAAGAGATATAATTTTTGAAATTTTTAGGGCCCTTGGATTTAATGTTCAAGGGTTTATACCAGGCAATCTCTGGTCTCCACCACTCTTAGGGTCTGGTGCAGAAATTACTCCTCTTATTTTTGCCCTAATGAGTTTTAGTATAATAATTGCAATTCCAAAGGTAACTGATATACTTAAGTCGTTAATTATGGGAGAGAAATTCACATTTGGTACCGCAATGGGAGAGGCCATGGCGCCTATTAAGGGTATCTGGGGTGCAACTGGCCAGCCATATGTACGTGGAGCCCAAGAAGCAGCAGGAAAAGGTTTTGCTAGGACGCTAGCTACTAGTACACAGACTGGTAGATTACAGAAGTTGCCTCAATGGGCGAAAGGTATCATTCAAAGTGGGTCGTCGTCTCAATAAACTTGATTGTGTTTGGTAATTCGAATATGTGTTTTTTCAAAACATTGAAATAGGCGTTAGTGAGTGTTCTTTTCAGCCTCTTCTTACTAAACTACCGAGAGGTTCGTAGGAAACTTGTGGTTAAGCGAGCCTTTAGAAAAGATTTCTGCTTGATTTAGTCTGTCGGTCGTTTTTTTATAATTGTCCCTGGCAAGCATTAGTGCTTCCTCTGCCGAAGCTTTAGCCATACGCAAAAGGATCGATTCATAAAACTCTGCTAATAAGGCCATTGTGTTCCCGTAATCCAAATTTTTAAAATCGTATTCAGCTCCACTATCCTCTTCAGGCCTATCTCCTGGCAGCCACTTTAATGCTCGTTTCCAAAAAGCCATATCTCTATGAAATCTATCTACTGCGTACATGTTTGTTTCCCTGTCTAATTTCTCACTTATCATCCACGCTCCTGAACCGGAAATTCCGTGTTTGTTTGCACAAACCAACGTTATAAACCAGGGAATCATGGCAATTTCATAAACAGTCGGTGGGGCTTCAGGACTATCCCTAAAGGTAAGCCTTAATCTTTTTGCAAGTTCTTTTGGCCCAAGTGTTCCGGGATCCCCGGCAAGTAACGAAACTATTGGATCTTTTTCAGGATCCACAACCTCAATCAGTGGTCTCATAAACCTTGCGGACATTTCACAGTCAACCAGCCAGCGATCGATCTGTTGATTGTCGATTTCCAACCAATTGATTTCCGAAAGCCTCTTTCCTTCAACCAGTTCTTTCCAAATACTTTTAGCTCCCTGTGTAATTTTTCCACTTTCTTGTGCCGTAACAGCATTTAACATGTTTGCAATCTCAAGGCCGGGTGGCATAAAGTGTGGTACTTCAATTTCATAGTCGGCTCCACCAACATACTTTGCATTAAAGGGAGACCGCCAAATATATGCCCAGTTCTTCAATTTCTCTGCAACTTTTGGGTCAATGTCTTTATAACCCATACCCGCTCTTTCTCTCTTCCGCCCGCCATCGTTTGAGAAAACAAAATTCCACTGTTCTCTAAGGTAAAGGTCGGGGTTCTTTTCCAAATTATTGGGATATACATCTTGATACTTCGGCATTCTGTTGGGAGGATACAATTTCAGCCTTTTTCTCTCCGCTCGGCTTGTAGGAAGAAGTTGGTTGGCCCTTGAATTTCCATTCCCATCATACTCATGGGTCCTTCTGGCCCAATACAAACTGGGGATATCGCCGGAGGCCGAGGATATTCTTGCAATATTAACCTTATCTTTTTCTGTCGGACTTCCTTTTTCATTAACCTTCCACTTATAAGACCAGCAATATTCATATGCTGTCATTAAAGAAAAATCCTGAAGCAAACCCTCCCGTGTAATAAGAACCGCCAGGCCTGATATTAAATCTTCATCTTTTCTCTTGTACCAGGTACTTATCCTTCTTGCGGCTTCGCCTTTAACATCATCAACAAGTATGGACAACTTGTCTTCCTTTTCTTTACCAGACAAAGTCGATATTTCGTTCAATCTGTCATTTGCGTTGGTAACTAAAATGGCTTCCATGTGTGCATCAGATTCTCTTTTATCCTTGGCTTTCGAAGCAGTGTGAGGACTTAATATCTGACCTTTCCCGTCCTTGCTTCTCCATAAAATTCTCCTATAAAAATCGACTTCGTCTTTTATAAGTTTGTCACCCATAAACGTTGTTGTCTCCGGGACCGGTTGTGAAAAATCACATTGGGAAACCGCCGCTATCCGCATACGGGTTTTAAAGCTATCGTCAAGCATTTTTATTGCCAATTCCCTTAAACCCACAACTTCACCTTTCTTTATCAAATTCCTTTCACTTTCTGTATACTTCTCGGGGACATTGACACCAATATGTTTATTTTTAGCAATTTCTTCTTCGTTGTCCGCAGGATCGTTACTCCTGGACAGACCCATCCCTGAAATCTCTTTGGCAAAAGTCCTTTCAAGAGCCTCTGTTGTTATAAATACCCTATTTTGTTTTAAGGTTTGAAGTTGAATAACAACATCAAAGTACGCAGGAGCCGAAGCAGAAAGACCTACCGAGGTTTGAAGAAAAGCCCCAAGCCAATCTAAATCTGCCTCCGCCCTTTTCAACCAAATCCGTGCTTCTTTGCTTTTTAACCAATCCTCCTCTCCTAATACTAAAAATGCTTCTTTTACCGCTTCTATTGTCATCTGGGCCCCACGGTGGTCGTATGGATAGGCATTCTTTTTTTGATCAACCGTATTGTCGTAAACTTCAGATATAGAACCCACACACTGGCCCATTAAAACTCCATACATCTGCCCCATCTCCTTGTTAAGCTCTTCCTTTTTTTCGCCGTCCTCCGTCTCTTCATAATTTTTTAATAGTCTGCCAAATCTTCCAGAAGATGTTTGCGCCTCTCTGCCTCCAGTTAACAATCTAAACAAATCAATTTCTTTTATTTTATCTTCCTCGCCATTACCCAGCTGCATTCTTATATCAGGAAGCTGAGATTTCCACGTTGGTTGCGAAAATTCCACTGGTGAACCAATTTGAAATTTTCTAAAATGTTCCCCACTCTGTCCAACGTCAAATCTTTTTTGTTCTGGATTATCCTGTTTTTCTGCCATGTCCATATTTTATCACTCTTGTTTCTTTATATCCAATCAACCTAAAACGATTGTGAAAAAGTATCCTGCCTGCTTGAGTCTTCATGTTTGAAAGAGAAAACTTATACAAAAAATTGACTTCGAATACTATAAGGTCTACAATCGCGGGCAAATGACAGAGTTTGAAAACGTTTTCAAAAAAGCATTAACGGCTGCAGAGCAAGAAATTGCAGATAAAGAATTGCAAAAAAAGATAGAAGAAGAGAACGAAAGGAAAGAAGTTGGGCAAGCATTGGAAAAATTACAAGCTTCAGTTTTCCCAATATTAGAAAGGCGAGCTGAATCTTTTTGGACGGAGGATGAAGGGGCCAAATTTTTGCTGAATATGGCAAGAGGTTACGCAAAAACCATAGAGGAGCGAAATAAAACGGAGAATAAGGGGCGTCTCTCTTTTGTTTATTTTTTTTACCTTCCAAACACCGAGTTCAACAAATCCGAGAGGCAAAAAGTCCTTACTTATAATAAAGGTTGTGGAGAATGGTCACCTAGATGGAATCCTTTATACGCCTTAAAAGAAATAGAGGGGGCCTCTTGTAAACCAGAAGACCTCCTCATAGGGGCTCATATCAATTATTATTGTCGAGACCAAATACTTGGCGATAACTGGCTCAACTTTTCTCTCTCCTACCTTGGGGGCAAGGTTGCCCTTGAAGATGGATTTACTAAAAATATTAATATGGATGTTAACAGTGAAACTCACAGAGAGCTTTCAAACCTCTTTGTCCAATCGTTACTCGAGCGAAAATATCACCAATGCGCCTCAAGTGCTCGAGATCATCCGTGGTAGATATGATCGGCACATGTCCAATTTCGGCCGTTCTCGCATTGAAAGAGATCGCTGGTCTGAGAAGTCACTGATTATTGAGAGTCAATAATCAGTCTCAAAAATTAACCCCTGGCAACTGGCAAAAATTGACGACAATACTTTTTGTTCCACGTATTGTGTACTAGCTTCACTTAAAAATATCTTTCTCCAGGCTTTTGGCAAGACCCAGGAAGAATTTTTCCATTTCATTGATATCAAACGGGACAATAACTCTTGGATAGTCCTCTTTTTTAATATCTTTAACTCGAATAAGTTGGTTTGCTAAATTCATGTTTTAGTTTCAACTACCGACACAGACATGTTTTTAATTTTATCTTGCAAAATGAATGCCAAATTTAGCTTTGTTGTTTTATGGGTATCTGGTCTAAATTTGGTTCTGATTACATACTTTGAAGGTTTTACAACACTTTCTCTTGTTTTTCTCCTTTTAAACACCTCTGCAGATTCAACTTCAGAGAAATCTTTTAAAAAAGTGAGGATTTTATTGACTGAATTCGGTATTTTCTTTAGTTTGATCATAACCAAATTATACCACAGGCTTGGTTGTGAAAAAGGGTGGGGGTTGCATCGATTTGTTCACGCTATAACATTAGCTTTAAGGTAATGATATATGGAAACTCATCCGATACCGCAAAATATATCTTCGTATCAATTTAAGCTTGTCGGAGATATGACCTTAAAGCAGTTTTTCCAGATTGCGGGAGGGTGTTTGGTTTCTTTACTTTTTTACTCTACCAATCTACATGCCCTGATTAAATGGCCTCTAATTCTTTTTTTTGCTCTTTTGGGGGTTGCCCTCGCCTTTCTTCCCTTCCAGGAAAGACCGCTTGAAACCTGGATTATGGCCTTTTTTAAATCGGTCTACACTCCAACCATTTTCACCTGGAGCAAATCAATTAAAAATATCTCCTTTTATAATGATGAAGTATCTGCTCCGGAAGAAAAAGTCGCCTACCCGGAAGGGGAAATTAAATTGCGGGAATATTTGTCGAACACCGCAGCCACCACCGGAAAGTCAGTTCAATCTCTTGAAATTAACGAGGCATCCTTTCTTTCCCGCCTTGCCGGCCTTTTTAACTTTAACCAAAAACCTACAACGAGCCCCCTGAATGCATCTGCCCCCATTACTTCCGCGCCCGAGATACAAAGACAGGTCTTAATTCCCCAAACACCCGCCCCGGCAATACCGCGGCAGCAAAATCAGGCGAGGCTTGTGGTTGAAGAAACGGGACAAAAAACAAATATGGTTTCGACCTTTTCCGTTTCCCCCGCTTCTGTTTCAAAAAGCAGCGAAGGTTTAACGGCGGCTGAGTTTTCCGCCGAAGCCGCTCCCCCCGGCCCCCCAACCACGCCCAATACCATTGTCGGCCAGGTGTTAAGTACGCAAGGGAAAATTGTCGAGGGGGCAATATTGGAAGTCAAGGACGCGGCCGGAAGACCCTTAAGGGCTTTAAAGAGTAACAAACTGGGGCACTTTATCGTGGTCACCCCCCTTCAAAACGGAAAATACGAAATAATCACCGAAAGGGACGATTATGAATTTAAACCCGTCTCCTTCGAAGCGGTTGGCGGAATAATCCCCCCAATTGCAATACAAGGGAGAGGTTTGGTTAATTGATATGAATACAAAAGTAAATAAATATCTAAACAAGATCCCTCTCATGGGACTTCCCGATACCCCCCTTGTTTCAACGACTCAAAAACATTTACCCATTGCCGACATTTGCGACGATATTGTTCTCTTCAAAGACGGCGGAGCGTCGGTGGTAATAGAATCAACCTCATTAAATTTTAGTTTGCTTTCCGAAAAAGAACAGGAGGCGGTCATTGCCGCTTATGCAGGTCTTATTAATTCTCTCTCATACTCAATACAAATTGTGGTGAGAACCAAGAGAAAAGATATTTCAAGCTATCTGAATTATTTGTCTGAGGCTTCAAGAAACCTGACAAATCCGGGTTTGATTAAGCTTCTGCAAAGCTACAAAAGGTTTATCCTGGAGTCCGTTAAAAAGAAAAATGTGTTGGGCAAAAGGTTCTATATCGTGATTCCCTTTAGCCCGCTTGAACTGGGCGTAACGAAATCCGTTCTTTCAATAACCAAAGGAGACAGGCCTCTGCCTTTTCCAAAAAGCTATGTCATTAAAAAAGCCAAGGTTATTCTATATCCCAAAAGGGATCATTTAATAAGGCAGTCAACGCGCTTGGGAATCAAACTCAGACAACTGAATACGGTTCAGCTCATTGAGCTCTACCGCGACATATACAACCCGGAAATGCCGGTAATCATAAAAGAAGCGGCCGTGGGAGAAGTCGTCTAAACAAACATGGATACACAAAAAGATCTTGGCGTCTTGGACATTATTGCTCCGCAAAAAATCGAGGTTGATTTTGACTTTATTAAAATAAACAACGTTTTCTTCAGAACCATCTTTGTCGCGGGATACCCCCGCGCCGTTTCTGCCGGGTGGTTGGAGGGAATTGTAAATTTCAATAACTCCCTGGATATTTCTTTTTATATCTATCCCATCGAGGGAAAAAGCATTTTAGACGACCTAAGGAGAAAGATTGCCGAAATGGAGGCCGAGCTTTCTACCGACTTCCAGAGAGGGAAAATAGCCGACCCCGCAACCGAAGCCAAACTTGAAGACGCAAAAACCCTGCAGGCACAACTGGTCAAGGGCGCGGAGCGTTTTTACGAATTCGCCTTTTACATCACCATTCCGGCCCCAAGTCTGGAAGAACTTAACGACCTAACCAAACAGGTCGAGTCGACTCTGGGCTCTTTAATGATTTTAGCCAGGCACACCACCCTCGACATGGAGAACGGATTTCTGACCACGGCCCCTTTTGGTCTGGACAGACTTTCAATTACCAGAAACATGGACACGTCCTCATTGTCCACCACTTTTCCATTGACTTCTGCGGAACTGTCGGGCGACAAGGGTGTTTTGTACGGAATCAATTCGAAAAACGAGTCGTTCATTATCTTTGACCGGTTTTCTTTGGAAAATTCAAACATGACGGTTTTTGCGACCAGCGGCGCGGGAAAATCGATAAGCTACAACACAGAGGTCGTATATAAAAACAGTGGTGAACAAATCAAAAAAGGAAAAATAGGAGAACTTGTTGACTCAGTCATGAGTACCAACAAACCGGAAAAAATCGAGGAAGGGATTATGGGTGTTAACAAACCGGGAATAAAAGTTTTATCTTTTGATAACACCCTCAAAGGGAATTGGTCGGAGGTTACAATTGCTGCAAGGAAAACGTCACCCAAATACCTTTACAGAATTTCAACCAGAAGCGGCAGACAAATAGAAATCACCAAAGACCACTGTTTGGTTACATTAAAAGACGGAGAGGTGCAAACCCTCAAAGGAGACCTTGCCAAAGTAGGAGACTATTTACCTCTCCCCAGAGAAATCAAATACGGAGGCTACTTGCCCGAAAATATCAACACTTACGAAGCACTTAAGAAATCTCCCATAAAATACCTGAGAAAATTAAAGGGAAGGGTTGGCAACCGCCTAATTAGAACGTCCGGCAGTATTCCGGAAAATATCAAACTTGATTCCGAGTTCTTCACGTTTCTTGGGCTTCTTGCTTCCGAAGGGATGGTTGCATACAAAAGAGTGCTTATCAGCAACACCGGTCCCGAGATTCTAAAATTCTCGGCAAAATATTTTGATTCTTTAGGAATACGCTATAACTATATTTTCAAGAACAAGAAAAAGATTGGGGTTAATATTTTTTCGGAAACTTTTGTAGAGTTCTTAAAAGCGACAGGGTCTGCAGGAAAGTCTGCCGAGAAAAAAATTCCAGATATCGTTTTTTCCGCTCCCCCACAAAAAGCAGCGGATTTCTTGAAGGCCTATTTTGAAGGGGACGGCTCAGCAGAAAAACACGCCATAACAGCAATGACCAAATCAAAGCAACTGGCTTCCGATATTTTATATCTTCTCTATCGTTTCGGAATAATCGCGAGAATCGCGACAAGGAAAAAATCGGCTACGAATACAAAGGAAAAAAAGGTAGGAACATATTACGCGATAAACATTTCCGGTCAGGAAAACATTAAAAATTTTACTGAAAATGTCGGGTTTCTGTCCGAGAAAAAGAACAAAAAGGCAAAACTTCTTATTAAACAAGCCAATACCAACGTAGATCTCGTTCCCGGACTGGAACAGGTTTTTATGAAAATATACAAAGAACTTTACTCTAGCGAACTGCCGGCACCGGAAAACTTCTCTACTATCAAGTTGGGAACGGTTATGCCCTCCAGGCAAAACCTTCTTGGTGTGGTTTCAAAAATTAAAGAAAGGATTAAACAAATCGAAAATCTTGAAACTGACGGGCTTTCAAAACTTCAGAGTCTCCCTACCGTAAAAGAAATCGTCGACAACGGAAAGGAAAAAACAATGAATTCCCGACTGTGGGCAAAGATGAACGGGTCGTGGGCGACAATGAGAGCCGGCACTCCCCCTAATACGAAAAATGCTCTTGTGGCCGCCTCAATAACGCACGGCTATGAATATGAGATCGACGAAGTGGGAAAAGCCCTATACCGTTGTTTCAAATATACGGGCGAGTCATTGCAAAAGTACGACAGTCCACTGTGGGAAACGACTTTATATAAACACGCCAACGCCAGGTATGAAAAAATAATTAAGGCAAGAAATTACATATCAAAGGTATATAGAAACAAAATAATTAAATTGCAAAAGATAAAGGGTTATGTAAATTGGTTAGAAAAGCTCGCCACTTCTGATCTTTTCTGGGACCCGATTGCCAAAATCGAAAAATTCAAATCAAGGAACAAATATGTTTACGATTTACAGGTTGATAGCGGCGTTTTTTTGGCGGGGCATGCTGGCCTTTTTGTTCACAATTCATTTTTTGTAAAACTGGAGGCTTTGAGATCTTTAATGCTGGGAACGGAAGTGATTATTATCGACCCCGAAACGGAATACAAACCTCTGGCAAACGCGGTTGGCGGAGAGTTTATCTCCTTTTCTTTTAATTCTCCTTCTAAAATTAACCCCTTTGATCTTGCTCAAGTCTACGAGGAGGGAGAGAACCAACTGGGCCTTAAGATTTTATCTCTCCATTCTTTGTTTAAAGTAATCATGGGGGCAATTACTCCAATTCAGGAAGCCCTTTTGGATAGAGCAATTATCATGGCTTATAAAGGCAAGGGAATTACCCCGGACCCCGCAACACAGAAAAACGAACCACCCCTAATGGAAGACGTGTATAAAATTCTGATGGGGATGGAAACTCCCGACGCGCTGGATTTGGCGGCAAGAATCGAAAAATTTGTTAAGGGAAGTTTTGTGGGAATATTTGACAAACAAACCAACATCAACCTAAATAATCCCTTTACCGTATTTTCGGTCAGGGACCTTCAGGATGTGCTGCGGCCAATTGCGATGTTTATTATTCTGGACTATATCTGGACCCGAGTGAAAAAGGACATCAAAAAAAGGATTCTCATCGTTGAAGAGGCGTGGCACATGATGAAGTTTCCCGACACGGCTCAGTTTTTATGGTCGGTGGTCAAAAGGGCCAGGAAGTACTATTTAGGATTGACGACAATCACCCAGGACGTCGAGGATTTCCTGTCTCAGGATATCGGTAAGGCAATTGTCACCAACTCCGCCTTGCAGGTTCTCTTAAAACAATCGCCTGCCGCAATAGACAAGGTCGGAGAAGTGTTCTACCTTTCCCAGGGGGAAAAGCAACTTTTGATGGGAGCCAATATCGGCGAGGGTATCTTTTTTGCCGGCCTTCACCACGCACCGATAAGAGTCGTTGCGTCGAAGGACGAATATCAATTAATAACAACAAAGCCGCAGGATATTATTAAATGACACCTAAAGAAAAAATTGAGGCACTATATGGAGGTATCGCCTTTTTCTATCCCGGCCTTGTCTATGGCCCGGATGCTCCAACCAACGATCAAGACAAAATTGAGTACGAGGGCAGAACCGTTTCAAAAAAAGAGTTTCTCAACATAGTTTTTGAATTTACCAAAACAAACGATATTAACCTCGCCTTAAAAAAGCTTTTGGAATTAAGGGAAACCATTGATGAAATACGGCCGGAAGAACAACCGGACAGAACTGCCCCCGAAAATCTGGAGGAATTGGTAGAGCAGAAAGAAAAACAAAAAGCCGAAGAAAAAAAACAAAGGGAAAAAAGACAAAGGGAACAAAAAGTAAAAAGCGAAAGGGTAAAAAAAGAACAGGTGCAAATCCCCGTTACCAAAGAACAAGAGAAAGAGATCGTTGACGAGCTTCAAGATAAAGTTGTTTATGCCGAACCTAAAGATACAACCCAAAAAGTACAGGCAACACCCGAGGATGAATACGCTCTCAAAAAACTCACCGAATCGGCCATCGACCGGACACTTACCACAAAAAACCGGAGGGTTTTTGTCACTAAACTCAGCGAACAAATCGTTAAAAATGCACCTCCCGAAATAAAAGAGGTTATTCCTCCCGAACAACTGGAATTGTCGGCAAAACAGATTGCTTTGGATTTTTCCGAAAGGCTTATTAACAAAACCCCCGTTGCCCCCCCGGGCGTATTTGCCTCAATTGCCGATCCGGCGGCCAATCTGGAAAAGATAATTTCCTCCCCTTTGGCCGTTAATCAAATACACGAAGACGGAGTTGTTTTCACCGCCCTTTCTGAAAGAAGCGATTTTACCACCAGAACTCTACTTTATCCGGTATTGGGAGAAAATGTGACCAGTCTTGTCTACGGCCCCGCCCAAGCAACTTATACGGTAACTTTCGAACCGACGGACAAAACCGCCTATACGGTAAACCTCTCCGAATTACACGAAAACGCCACGGATTTTCAATCAGGTCCGGTCTACCAATCGCTAAATAATCCTCTGCTTGACATTGCGAAGGACAAGCTTTTTTCTTTCGGCAAAGAAAAAATTCTTTCAAAATTTAACATATTGCCCAAAGGGGGTGCTTTTGGTTTCATTTCAAGATTTTCCTCTTCAGGAACTTTTGATAGTGCCATTTCTTTACTTGCCCGCTCCCAAACCCAATACGTTGCAAGCAAAATCTCAGGGAAAATTGTCATGGCTCTTCTGCCAACGCACACACGAATTATCGTCGGTATTTCGAATTTCATTAATTTTGACCTCGGACTAATTCCAATTGTTTCAGGTGCTGCTCCCACAACCGCTGTTACCACCGGTATTCTTACGACCAAGGCTCTTGCCGCCGGAGCCGCAAAACCGGTAGCGGCTAAAATCGCGGGGGGGGCAGTTAGTACGGCAATAGGAAAAGGAGTAACCGCCGTTGCGATAAAACTGGGTTTGTCTGCAACTCTTGCACAAACACTCGGAACGGTACTTCCAATTATTGGACATGCTATTGGATTTGTTCTCGGCACCCTTGTCCAAAAACTTGCAGGGTGGTTAAAGAAAAATCCGGATACCGCAATTGGTGTCGGGGCGGCAGTTCTTGTTGGCGGCCTTCTTGTCCAAAGCCCTGTTTTAATTATCGGCGGTGCTGCGGCCCTTGCCGTTGGAGGGTTTGCAAGAGGAGCGTTAACCGTGGGAGTTGTTGCCGGAGGGATTTTGCTTTTTGGCCGACGCCTCGGGAAATCTCTTGCGATTACCGTTGGTCTGCCAATCATAATTATGATTGCCATAACACCGATAATCGTTTACTTTATTCTTTTTATTATTAATTCCGGCGCTTACATGGTCCCCCCATCACCACCCGGTCTAAATTTTGAATCGCCTTATATAAGGGTTGATAAAGTTGCCAACCCCCCGGGCCCATTCCAAAATAGCGACCTGCCTCTTACAATCGAATACACAATTACCATTACTGCAAAAAAGGGAACGTTAACTAATATCCATTTTTCTGAAAATTGCCAGGTAATCAAAAAGGGTGCTGCGGTCAACTGCCCTTCCATCACGGGGGGAATCCCTCAGCCCCCTGACTCTATTTCCCCAGCCACACCCTTCAGTTTCAAATATTCCGTAACTTATGCCGCGGGAACTTTTGACGACTCTTTGGTAGTTAACAGTTTTACGGTTACCGCCGACGCGGCCGAAGCCCGCGGCGTAAAAACCGTTGGCAGCACTTCAATAAAAATCGGCAATCCCCCCGAAGACTGCCCAAATAATGCTTGGCCTATTGAGGGCAACGGCGGACTAAACGCCGTTACCCAGGGACCATCCGCACCGGGATGCACCCACCAAAATTTAAACAACGCTATTGATATTGGCGTTGATGGCGCCACCGTTGTGGCTGTCCACAGCGGAATTGTAACGGTTGGAGACGATTCTTGTGTGGGTAAATACATTAAGATCTCCTCAACCTGCGGTTCGGTACCCTTCTCGTCTTTATACGGACACTTAGGCGCAGTGACGGTTAGCACCGGGCAAAAAGTTTCTGTTGGACAAGCTATTGGGATCAACGACAATACAGGCAGCTGCACCAGCGGACCTCATCTCCATTTTGAATTCAAAACGTCAAGTATTCCCAAAGTCCAGAAACCCTATCTTATCAGAGATATTCCGATCGGTTGCTGCACTATAAGCACCTGCAACCCATAAGTGTTCTATAATGACAGTTATACGAAGTATAATTAAATTAAAACATGAAACTAAAAACAAAAACGGTTTTAATAATCACTCTAATTTTAATTTCTGTAGTTTCTGCCTTTTGTTTGTTAAGTTTGTCAAAAAATACACAGGGTCCTCCAAGCATCATCCCGTCCAAACCAACACTTGTCCAAAACTACAAAGGCAAATTTACCGTTACTCTATCTGCCAACAAAAACCAGTTTAACTTCCCCGAAAGGTTGCCGTTTCTGGAATTTGAATCTTCATCTTCCCCGCTAGATGAAAGTTTTGCCCGAGACGTTGCGGGGAAATTGAGTTTCCCCGGCGAACCCACCAAAGTTGAGGACTCTCTTGACGGAACAACCTATTTTTGGAAAAGCGACAAGGGCACTCTTTTCGTTTATTCCAGATCCCGAAAAATCAGATCTGGGTCTGGTTCTTTTACCCCAGGAATAAACAAGCAATTATCCGATGTGGCAACTTCTACCACTGTCCGGGAATTTGTTGTCAACAGCGGGCTTTTGGACAAAGATTCTTTCCAAACGGGGATCGTTAGGTTTTTGGAAAAAATCCCTGACGGAGAGGGTTTCCGAGAAACAACCAAAGAAAAGGCCGTTCTCTACCAAGTAAGCATTTTGCCAAAAACAGTAGACTATGAGCTTATAAGCCCTTCTTCTGTTGAACCAGCGTCTTATGTCCAAATAAAACAAGACGGCTCGATTTACTCTTTTCAAATCAGCATTTTCCCGGCTTTGAAAAACGGAGCAACTGAATACAAGCTTAAAAATTATGACGAGGTAAAATCTTCTTTAAATGAAGCCTATTTAATTGAACTAAGAGAGTTAACCGCCCTTCTTTCCGATTTACCCATTGATTCAATACAAAATATCGAAGTTAGTAAAATTGGAATCGCATACCTAATAGAATCTTCCAAATCAACGTCGTTTCAGCCTATTTATAAATTATCGGGTGAGGCAACATTAAAAGATTCCGGCAACAAAGTGATGGCAACGCTTTATCTTCCCGCAATTTCTGAAAATTACCCCTGAATTTTGACGGGCATAATCAGATGAAGATAGTCGGGATCTTTCGGATCGGTAAAAACTCCCGGAGCGTTTGCGTTTGAAAAACCCAGATTAACTTCTTCCCCTTTAACCGCTTTCAAAAAATCTTCCAAAAAACGGTAGTTAAAGGCAATTTCAAACGCCTCGTCGGGCTTGGCACTATAGCCCTCGACGCTTGCCTCTATCTTTGTCTTTTGGCTTCCTGAGTTTGAACTTTCCGCCGTCAACTGTAAAAAGTCTTTACCCACAACTATCTTCACCACGTTGGCCGAGTCCCGAGCAAAAACAGCCGCCAGCTTTACCGCTCGTAAAAGATCCTCTTTGTCAACACGGATTTTTATAGACGTCTCTTTGGGAATAATCTTGTCATAGGGGGGAAATTCCCCTTCCAAAATTCTTGAGGAAAGAATGATGTTGCCTACTTCGAAAAGTATCTGGTTTTCCTTTTCTTTAAAACAAAACAACAAATCCTCCTGATCTTCCGCAATCCTCGGCAGCTCCAAAAGAGCCGTTTTCGGAAGCACCAGCTTTTTTATTTTGACGGCGGAGTCTATTTTGATTTTCTTTTGAGAAAGTCTAAAACCGTCGGTGGCTACCAAATACAAAAATCCCTTTTCAAAAATGAAAAGAACCCCCGTTATTATCGGTCTGGTTTCGTCGGTGGAAGCACAAAAGGAAACCTGAGCTAAAGATTCCAAAAAAACGTCTTTGGGAAGAGCTATCCCTTTGTCTTTGTCGACGGAAGAAGGAACCGAGGGAAAATCGGCAGCATTCATTCCGGAGAGCCTGGAGGAAAATCCGGAACAGGAAATTTCCAGATGCTCTTTTTCCGATTCCAGATTAACGGTTGAAGAAGGTAGGTTTGACACCAAATCCACTATCGTCCTGGCCGGAATTGTCAAGTCCCCTTCATCTTTTATTTGCGCCCCAAGAGCCACCGAAATAGATACTTCCAAATTTGTAGCGGCTATTAAAAGTTTTGTTTTTTTAGCAGAAAGAAGGATATTTCCCAAGACGGGGAGTTGGGCTTTCGGGCTGGCAAAGCGGGACGCAAAAGAAAGTGCTCTATTTAAATTTTCCTGTAAAACTTGCAGTTTCATTGTTTTGAAATTATCATATTAAAACTAGTAGTGCTAGTAGTAGATAGTGTTGACAAGTGGATAATAAAGGAAATAGCGGATTGGCTTTCGCAATAAATTCGTGTTGATATCAAATACGGGTAAATGTTGATAGTTTTGTGGATAGTTTTGGCCTGAGTGTTGATAAGTGCACATATATTGTTTTTTATCCTCAAAGGATATTTTTTATGCCCAAGATATCCTCCCGCGTTTGCACATCCGACGAGGCTAAATAAGTAATCTTTTCAACAGCATACATGACCGTGGTGTGGTCTCTGTCCCCCACCAGGCGGCCCACTTCTTTTAGAGGAATGCCCAGTTGGGTTCTTAGGAGATACATTAATATTTGTCTGGGTCTGGCAACGGGTCTTGCCCGGGAGTCTCCCAGAAGGGCCCTTTTGCCTAAAGAGAAATATTTGGAGACGGCGTCAATGACCTCCGGCGGTCTTGCTTTTATATTTTTTCCGTTTTCCTCAGGCCCTTTGCCAAGCAAAGACTTAACAAAATCAACTGTAGGCTCGGCACTCTTAACTTTCGCAGCGGACATTAGTTTGATTAAGAAACCCTCTATTTTTCTGGCCGAATCAAGATTTGCGGCAACAAGCTGGACAACGTCCATCGAAAGATCGAGGTTTCTTTCCCTTGCTTTTATTTGGGTGATTGCGCAGCGAAGCTCAAAGTCCGGCGGAGAAATGTCAACGATAAGACCGGCTTCAAATCTGCTTTTAAGTCTCTCTTCCAGTTTTGAAATTTCGGCCGGATGCCTGTCGGAAGTGAGAATTATTTGACCCCCGGCGGCCGTAACAGCATTAAAGGTATGGAAGAATTCCTGTTGGACAGCATCTTTCCCGGCAATAAACTGAATATCGTCGATTAGAAGAAGGTCGAGTTTTCTGTACTTGTTCCTGAACATCTGGGTTGTCTTGTTTCGGATTCCCTCAACAATGTCGTTTGTAAAATCTTCGCCGGTACAAAAGACGACTTTTGAATCGGGATCTTTTTGCAAAACAGAACGCCCGACTGCCGCCATTAAATGTGTTTTTCCCACCCCTACTCCGCCCCAAATGAATAAGGGATTATAAGCTGTTCCGGGATTTTGATTGACGGCTTCGGCGGCGGCCCAGGCCATTTGGTTTGAAGACGATACGGCAAAATTATCAAAGGAAAATCCGGGCCTGATTTTTGCCTGTGCCAAAAGCCTCTTTAATTCCTGGGGCGAATTTTTTTCCGTTTCAAAAAGGGGAGAACTTAAGGCAACGTCCTTAACCTTATTGGGATTTTCCTTAACTACAAAACTTAAATCGCAGGGTTTCCCTAATACTTTTGCTAAAGTATCCTGCACCAATCCATAGTATCTGTTTTCCAACGTATCTTTTACATAGCTTGAATTGCAGCCTATTTCCGTTAAGTACCGTTTATCGTGACCGGTAAGACTGACAATGTGGGTTTGGGTAAACCAAGTAGAAAATATGGCGGGGGATACAGAGACCTTAACGGTTTCAAGAACGTCCGCCCAAACGGTTTTAGTGTCGTGGTTCATGTTTCACCCTCCTTTTACAAACTTATCCACAATCCGTCAAGGCCCAATTTAGACTAACCCTCGCGGTTTTTAGAAAACCTGGTATAATTTCCTAAAGCATGTCTACTAAAAGAACATATCAACCCAGTAAAAGAAAAAGAGCAAAGAAACACGGTTTCAGGGTCAGGATGCAGACATTTAAAGGCAGGGTAACACTAAAAAGAAGGAGGGCAAGGGGAAGAAAGAAACTGACTCCTTAGACAAAATGCTTTCTACAAAATATTCATTATCGGGTAAGGAAAATTTTGAAAGAGTGGGAAAAGACGGAAAGATGTTCCAGTCTGAAAGTTTTGGCCTGTCGGTTTTAAGAAGGGGAGATGAAAATATATCAAGATTTGGTTTTATTGTTTCAAACAAAATATCCGGGGATGCCGTGCAGAGAAACAGAATTAAAAGGGCCCTGAAAGCTGCCGTTAAATACAGTCTAACCGAAATGGGCGGTGGAACGGATGTGGTATTTTTAGCCAAGCCGTCGAGCTTGAGAAAGCCTACGGACTTACTTATTTTGGAAGCCAAACAAGCCTTAAGAGAAGTCAAATTGTTAAAAATATGAAAAAGATTTCAGTTTATTTAATCGACATTTACAAAAAGCATTTTGCTTTGGTGTTAAGGTATCTGTTCGGAAAAGGCTGCCGTTTTCAACCGAGCTGTAGTCAATACGCAAAAGAAGCACTGGAAAAGTACGGTGCTGTTAGAGGAACTTTGTTGTCGATTAGAAGGCTTTCGCGGTGTCATCCTTTCGGAAATGCCGGTTACGATCCCGTTCCTAAGTTTGTGTAAAAAAACAATCATGAATATTTTTGACACAATCCTTATCCAACCTTTGGCGAACGGTTTGATTTTGTTTTACAAAATTTTGGGTAACAACCTGGGTTTGGCGATAATCGGTTTTAGTGTGTTTTTGAGGTTTGCTCTCAATCCGCTGACCAAGCCGTACATGAATTCGATGAAGAAGATAAAGGAGGCCGAACCGCAGCTTAAAAAACTTAAAGAGAAGTACAAAGACGACAAGAAAGGTCTTGTTAAGGCGCAGGCTGATTTTTATAAAGAAAAGGGGATAAATCCCGGTGCCGGCTGTTTGCCTTATTTATTGCAAATAGTTGTTTTGATAGCCCTTTTTACTGTTTTTACAAAAGTATTAGTCACCGGCGGGGGAATTGAAACTGTAAACAAATTTCTTTATAACCCCATAAAGTTTAACGAGGGAGAGGTTATTCATACAAGTTTTTTATACTTAAACCTTACGAAACCCGATGTTTTTAAAATTCCCGGCCTACCCGTCCCCATTCCGGGCCCCGTATTAGTTTTGGCTGCCGTGTTACAACTTCTTTCGTCAATGATGATGGCCCCCGTGGTTACTCTTGAACAGAAAATGGCGGCAAAAACAAAAAAGAAGGAGGATGACATGCAAACTGCAATGCAAAAGTCAACCATGTACACCTTTCCCCTGTTTACAATAATTTTTGGAATGAGTTTTTCTTCCGGCCTGGCTTTGTACTGGGCAGTTTTTTCAGCCTTTCAACTTATTCAGCAATATCAAACTTCTGGCTGGGGAGGGCTTGCTTCTTGGATTGAGAAACTTGGTTTGTTAAAATCAAGAGCAATAAAAAATTGACATGAAAAAAGTTTCCGCAGTCGTAGAAGAAACGGCAAAAAAACTTCTTTCTCTTATGGGTTCAAACGCATCAATAGCGGTTGAAGAAGACAAGGTAAACGAAGCGGTTTTGATTAAGATTAACGCCGGAGAGGAAACGGGTCTTCTGATAGGTAAACATGGAGAGACTTTATATTCCCTTCAAACAATAATCGGGATGGTGGTTCAAAAAAAGCTGGGGGAATGGATAAGGATTGTTGTTGATGTGGGAGACTGGAGGGAAAAACAGGACGAAAGATTAAAAAGCCTGGCATATCAGATTGTGGAAAAAACAATAGAATCGGGCCAGCCCCAGCCGATATATAATTTAACCGCCGGACAAAGGCGGGTTGTCCACATGGCTTTGGCGGAAAGTAAAGACGTAATAACCCAATCCGAAGGAGAGGGAGAAGACCGCTACCTGGTAGTTAAGCCAAAGACAAAAAAATGATGTTTGAAAAGGGTGTATATTGGCTTTTGGTTTTTCTTCTTCCGGCACAGCTGGCTTATCATTTTTGGCCAGACTACTCATTCGTTTTTGGAATTAAGGTTGATTATCTATCCCCGGCCGTTTACCTGACGGATATTCTCGTTTTTCTTCTTGCCGCAATTTCCTACCAAAAACTTAAAGACCGGATTAACCGGAAGTTAATAACAAAGAAATCTCGTGTCGTTTTAATTAAGTTAATTATAGTAACTGCTTTAATTGTGTTTGCCAATATAACCGTGGCCAAGGAAGCGCCGGTAGCGCTTTTAAAGTGGATAAAGATATTCGAAATGTTGCTGTTGGGAGTTTATGTTTTTCTAAACAAGAGGTTTCAAAAAGCAACCCTTAGCGCCTTTTTTTACTCAATATTGTTTTTTTGCTCTGTTGGTATAGCCCAATTCGTTTTACAAAAGACAATCGGTGGACCCTTTTATTTATTGGGAGAGAGAAGCTTTTCCGTTACGACTCCGGGGATTGCACTGACAAGTTTATTGGGTAGAGATTTTTTGCGTTCCTACTCCACTTTTCCACACCCTAATGCGTTTGCCGGTTTTTTAGGAGCCGGTGTTGCTTTAGTTTTACTGTTAAATTCCCAATTAAAAATATTTAGTAAGAAAAAGATTTGGTTATTTATTTTGGTTTCACTAACGGCGTTTCTTTTGACCTTTTCGTTGGGAGCCATAATTTCCGGAATGTTGACTTTGCTTTGCTACTTTGTAGTTACAAAGAAAATATTTTATTGCAGACCTCAAGCGAAAACAGCGATTTTTAAATCGTGGATGAAGCTTGAATCTTTTCTTGGCATCAAAAACAATGGCGTTTACGCCATTGCAGTTTATGCCGTTGTGTTTTTGAGTTTATTAATGACCGTCCCGCAAAAACTGATAACAAACAGATTCTTTTTGCCGGAGAGCGTGACCCTGCGTATTCAACAAGCGGGCATTGCCGGAAAGATGTTTATCAATAACCCCCTGTTTGGTGTAGGACTAAACAATTTTATTCCGTCTGTCAGCGGAAATATTGTTGCGGGGACTTCTTTATTTTTGCAGCCGGTCCACAACATTTATTTACTTTTGCTTACGGAGGCGGGTATGGTAGGATTTGCTGTTTTTGTTTATTTAACGGGAAAATTGTTAACCACAAAAATAAACATTAGATATCTACTGCCAATTTTTTTTGTAATACTCACCGGGTTTTTTGATCATTATTGGTTTACGTTGCAGCAAAACCAGCTTTTGTTGGCTCTTCTTTTAGGGGTGTCCTTATGGAAAAAATAATTGTTTATTGTGATGGAGGGTCAAGGGGAAATCCCGGCAAATCCGCAGCCGCCTTTGTTGTTAAAATAAACGGGAAAACGGTTAAAAGCGGGTCCGTGTTTCTGGGGATTGCAACCAACAATGTGGCGGAATACGGTGCCGTTATTCTTGCCCTGGATTGGTTGGTTGAAAATTCAGACATCTGTTGTCAAGTGTCAGACATTGGGTTTGTTTTAGACTCCCAACTGGTGGTCAGACAATTAACGGGGGTTTATAAAGTCAAGAATAAAAAATTAAAAGAACTTTTTATTAAAATAAAAAATTTGGAAAACCAACTTGGGACTAAAATATATTTTACAAGCGTTAGCAGAGAAAAAAATATTTTGGCGGATTCACTGGTTAATCAAGAGTTGGACAAGAATTAAAATAATTTATTTCACGTCCCTAAAAGGATTTTAAAAAAATTTGGCAGCTTTAGTCACAGGAAAGAGCTGGAGTTTCCCGTTTTACAACAACTAATGATTGCCAACAAAATTGATAACAATCGGAAATTGACCTAGCATAGAGATAACATGTCTTCATTAAAAGAATATCCCAAGAGCCAAAGACCAACAATTTTATTGTTCTCGGAAGCAAACTGTTTGGCAGTTTATTTGGTTGAAGACCTTTTGGCCAATCATTGTCTAATAAAGGTTTTTGCTGAAGACGTTAAATCTTGGGCAACAAAAACAGAACACCTACAGACAAAGGATTTTGTTGTATTTGAAAAACGGATTGTACACCGAAAGATTAAAGAAGCAAAAGACGCGGGGGGTGGCGACTACGCGTTGTTTGTCAATTTTGAAAATACTAATATCGCAATCGACTATTCTGTCAAAACCCAAATTAAAACTCTTGTGATTCTCCCATATCGAAACATTTCGGATTTTGATTCGAGACTTGAACTTCCGGACACGCTGGGCCTGGTCTTTGTTGGCGATTTGATCGGTCCGAGGATTGACTTGGTTGATTCTAATCCGATTGCAAAAATTCTTATCGGCGTATATAAAAATAAAAAATTGTCCTTAAGCGGCAAAGAAACGCTTTACCCCGTGTATGTCGGTGACGTTTCCAGGCTTATCACAAAATGGCTTTTCTCCTTTGGTCCGTATGGGGAAGCAACCTCGACATTGTCTCAAGAAATCCCGGCCCTAAAGATCGCGAACGATTTCAGCCGTTATATGCAAGGGACCGACATGCGGGTTTCCGGCCTGAGTGAAGAGATTCCCGACGGAGGTGGAGGAAACACAACAATTTCACGATGGGCTAAAAGAATAAATATCAAAACCGATTTGGACAAGATAATTAAAGCTACGGTTGAATGGTTTTTAAAACAAGGAAAAAATAATATTGAAATTAAAAAAACAAACAAACGTTTCCCTCCGTTAAAAAAAACAGCGTTGGCCTTATTTATTCTAACTTTTATGTTAATATTTCCGGTACTGATATCACTGACCTCTCTATTTTCGCTGTACCAAGCAAAACGTTTTGTTGGAGGCGGGAGTATCAGTACGGCCAAACGCTTTTTGGAAATGTCCGCTACAACCTCCCAACTGGCCGAGGGTCAATTTATTTTTTACAGTAAAATTCCCCTAATGGGGAAGATGTATACACCGGGGGTTAATGTAGCCAGAATGCTGAACAGCATCTCATCAATGGGCAAAGAAAGCGCGCTTTTGCTTAACGAGGGTTCGATCCTGGTAAAAAATGTGTTTGAGGGGAATGATTTTGATGTCTTTAGTTATTCAAAAAAACTGGTTTTAAGATTGAACTCGATTTACGAAAGCCTGGCTTTCTTGGAAGGAGAGATGAATGCCGCCAACGGTTACTGGGAGAAACTTGCGTCAAACAAAATACGGTCTTACGGTTTGAACGATTTTGGGGGGATTAAAAATCTGATTTTGTCGGCTAAAATTGTTTTGGATAGACTGCCGGACATTTTGGGCGCAGAGAGTAAAAAAACATATTTGGTGCTTCTGCAAAATAATATGGAATTAAGGCCGACAGGAGGGTTTATAGGATCTTTTGCGTTGGTTACATTGGATAAGGGTAAAATCTCGGATATTACAATACAAGATGTGTATTCTGCAGACGGACAGCTAAAAGGATACATAAAACCGCCCGACCCGATTAGGGACTATTTGAATGAGGCGAACTGGTTTTTAAGGGATTCAAACTGGGATCCGGATTTTCCCACGTCGGCTTCCAGGGCGGAGTGGTTTTTAGATAAAGAGATTGACGTTTCGGTAGACGGGGTTATTTCTGTCGATCTTGAGCCGGTAAAAGACTTTCTTGGGGTTTATGGGCCGTTGCTACTAAGCGATTATAACGTGACATTAGATGAAAATAATTTTTATGAAAAAACTCAAGCTGAAGCCGAAAAGGAATTTTTCCCCGGTTCGTACAGGAAGTCCGGTTTTTTAACGGCGATATCAAGAGATTTGACCGGAAAACTCGCTAACCTGAATGAGGAAAAGTCATTAAACCTCCTAAAAATATTTTATGAAAACTTAAATCAAAAGCATATCCAAATATTTCTTCACGACAAAAAGGTCCAAAGTGTAATTTCAGACTTGGGGTGGGACGGGTCGGTGAATCACCCTGAATGTAGCGGAAATTGTTTTTCTGACTGGTTTGGTTTGGTTGAAGCGAATCTCGGCGTAAACAAATCAAACTATTATATCAAAAGGAGCTATTCGTTGGCAGTTTTACTGCAAGAGGGTATGATTGTAAAAAAGTCGTTTATTGCTAAGTACAATAACCGCGCCAATCCCGAATTGGGCCCAAAGGCAATTTATAAAACATACACCAGGCTGTTGGTTTCTCCCGACGCCGAAATCGGTGGTGTTTATTTGGTAAACGGGGAGTCGAAAGAGGCGCTATTGTTCGATACGGAACTGGTAAGCGGGAGAAAAGAAATAGGATTTATTATGGAAATTCCCCCAGGCAGTGAGCGTTTATTATATATGGACTGGACGAACAGGACAGGCTTAAGTAAAGACAGCGAAGGGCAATATGGGATATTGTGGAGGAAGCAGTCGGGCGTCGGAGACGATCCGATTCAAATTAATTTTAATTTTGGTTCAGTGGGGGATTATCGTCTTGAGCAAGACAGATCCTTGACCTTTGGTGGGCAAGACGGTTATAATGCATTACTTTCGCGAGACGTGGTCTCGCGTATTTTCTGGTAAAAGATATATGGACAAGTTAACGCTAAAAGCAGATGTAAGAAAAATAATCGGGCGTAAGGTTAAGGCACTAAGGAAGGAAGGAATACTTCCGGCCAATGTATTTGGAAAAAAGGTTAAGTCGTTAGCTGTGCAGATTAAGCTTGCCGATTTTACGGATGTTTATAAAAAAGCGGGGGAGACGGGCATCGTTTATTTAAACGAAAAACCCGCACTGATATCAAACATTCAAAAAAGCCCCGTTTCGGGCTTACCCATTCACGTTGATTTTCACCAAATCGATTTAAAAGAGAAGGTTGAAGCCGACGTTCCGGTTGAAGTTGTTGGCGAGTCTTCGATGGAGAAGCAAGGATTGGGGACAGTTGTCCAATATGTAGATGAAGTATCTGTTGAAGCTCTGCCTTTGGATCTTCCCGAGAAGTTTGAAATCGACGCCAGCACGCTTATCGAGGTAGACCAGGCTGTTTATGTTAAAGACCTAAAGGTGGACAGATCTAAGGTTGAGATTAAATTGGATAAAGAAACGATACTGGTAAAAATTGAGCCACCGCAAAAGGAAGAAGTTGCCCCGGTTGTTGAAACACCCGCAGAAGAAGCGGTTGCAGGGGAAGAACCTAAAGAAGGTGAAGAGGGTGAAGAAGGACAAGCCAAAGGCCCTATCAAGGAAGGTGAAGAAGCCCCTCCAGCCCCTTAACTTTTGGAGAATTGGGGTTAAGTTGTTTGGCTTTTGTGTAAGCGTAAATTGCAAGATCCGTTTTTCCGCTGTCAATATCCAACTTTGCGAGCTCTATCCATCCTTCGAAATAGTTTGGATTTTGTGTTAAGAAATCGGTCCAGAAATTCTCATCGGCCTGAAAGGTCAGCTCTTCATTGGTCTTTTCTGTCTTAACCCCAAGTACTTTTTGATTTTGTTTGAACGTTTCAAAATTTAAGCCGGAGATTAAAAGAAGGGTAATCACAACGAGACACGCGCACAAATGTAGCAAAAGTTGTTGGGCAGGATGTTTTTTCATTTTTGTTTATCCGGCCTTAGGCCACGAGGATGTTATAAGGAGGTCTTTCTTTCCTATTAATCCCCAGATATTTTCTGTCAGGAAAGGCATAAAGGGATGAAGTAACTTTAAAAATGTTTCAAGCCCGCCTCGTAGCTGGGCTGCTCCAATTTCTCCGTTTTTGGCTTTTTCTATGGACTCGTCACAATACCAGTGCCAAAACTCCGTGTAGAGTAGTTCGGCCGCTTGACTCAATCTGTACTTGTCGAGACATTTGGTAACTTTCTTCACAACATCTTTAACGCGTGCTTCAAATGCGGCATTTTTCTTGGCCCCACCCGTGAATTGCAGCACAAATCTGGAGGCATTCCAAACTTTATTCGAAAACTTTCTCTGCGCATTGATATTTTCTTCTGAAAGAGCGTTGTCGTTTTCGACCAAAATACCCCAGATTGACGCAACCCTTAAAGCGTCAGCTCCATATTTATTGGTCATTTCAATTGGGTCGATAACATTCCCTTTGGATTTGCTAATTTTTACACCGGATTTATCCCTAACAAGTCCGTGAAGCAAGACTTCTCTGAAAGGAATTTTGCCGGTTGAATAGAGCCCCAGCATAATCATCCTGATTACCCAGAAAGGAAGAATGTCGTATGACGGATCCATGACGCTTGTTGGGTAAAAATATTCAAAGTCTCCCTGTTTAGTTGTTTGCAGGGTGGCAAAAGGCCACTGGCTGGAGGAAAACCAGGTATCGAAAGTATCCGGGTCTTGAGATAAAAGTTTATGGCCGCATTTTAGACATTCCGTGGGCTCAACCCCGTCCGAGACGGTCCACTCCAGGCACTTTTCGCACTTCCAGGCCGGAATTCTTATTCCCCAGACAATTTGCCTTGAAATGTTCCAATCTTTTAAGTTTTTGAGCCAGTGAAGGGCAATCTTTTCATATTTTTTGGCAGAAAAGCGAACTTCCTTATTTTTTATCACCTCTAAGGCTTTTTTGGCCAAGGGGGTTACTTTAACAAACCATTGCTTTGATATTTTAGGTTCCAAAAGACCTTTATCCCTGTAGCAAAGCCCGACGACGTGCTTTATGGTTTTTGTTTTTATTATTTTTCCGGCAGCTGTGAGATCTTTGACCACTTCTTCGCGGGCGATTAAAGCCTTCATGCCGATATATTTTTCAGGAGTGTTAATCATTCTTCCTTTGTCATCGATAACATTAATTGAGGATAAATGGTGTTTTTGGCCGATTTCAAAGTCTACAGAATCATGCCCGGGAGTGATTTTCAAAGCACCCGTGCCGAAGCTTATTTCCACCAGACTATCGGCCACTATAGGTATCTCGCGGTTAATGAGCGGTAATTTTGCGTTTATTCCTACCAGTTTTGAATATCTTTTATCGTTAGGATTCACGGCGACGGCAACGTCTGCGAAAATAGTCTCGGGTCTCGTGGTGGCTATAGTAATCGTTCCGTAATCAAGATAATACAGCTTGTCCTCTCTTTCTTCCGAATCTACTTCAAGTTGAGAGAAGGCAGTGCCGCAACGCGGGCAGTAATTTACAATACGCTCGCCTCGATAGATGAGGCCGTCGTCGTAAAGTTGTTTAAAAGTTTTGTAGACGACCTTAATTATTTTGGGGTCAAGTGTGAATTTGAAGCGAGTCCAGTCGCAAGAAGCCCCCAGGGTACGTAATTGGGCTTCCATGGTAGATTTGTTTGTTTGAACATCATCCCAAATCATCTTGTAAAGAGTGTCCCGATCAAAATTAAAGCGACTCTTGCCTTTTTCTCTAAGTTTTTTTTCAAAAATAAACTGAGTTTCTATTCCGGCATGATCGGCTCCGGGTAGCCAAAGAGTGGGCTCTCCAAGCATGCGGTGGTATCGAATCAAGATGTCCTGAATAGCCACCTCTCTTGAGTGACCGACATGTAGAGGGTCGCTGGCATTGGGGGGCGGCATAATTATTGTAAACGGACGTGTCCCGCGAAGCCTTGGCGAAGTGGGAGGGTTGGGAGTAAAAGCACCGCTTTTTTCCCAGAGAGAATAAATTTCAGATTCTTTAGTGTGGTCGTAATTCTTGTCCATGAACCAATTCTACCACGCCAGTGGCAAGCTTGCTTTTCATCCTGGTTTGCATTTTGCAGAGTTATGTTACAATTAGGGTGTAAAAATGAAAAGAAAAGTAGTTAAGTCAATTTTGCGATATACGGCCGTTTTCGAACCTTGTGAAGAAGGGGGATTTACCGTGACAGTGCCAAAACTTCCGGGTTTAGTAACGGAAGGCGATTCTTTTGAAGAAGCTTTAAAAAATGTCAAAGATGCAATTTCCGGACATATTAAAGCTTTAGGGGACGAAGGGTTGGGTGTTCCAGAGCCTGACATTAAGACTTTTTCTGCCCCTGTTGATGTCGAAGTGAGTAATTTCAAATTTGCTGCTTTCCAGTAAATGGGTAAACTGCCTAATTTAAAACCAAGAGAGATTCTTAAAATTCTCAAAAAGGATGGATTTGTCGAAAAGCGCCAGATTGGAAGCCATCTTCATTTGTATCATCCGATTAAAAAAATATTGGTTACGATTCCGATCCACAACAAAGACTTAAAGAAAAAGACCCTGTCTTCAATTTTCCGTCAAGCAAGAATTAAGTATTAATTTCAAAGCTTGCATTTTGCAGAGAGAGAGTATTATTCGGCCATTCGAAAAGAGGTGAGGTATATGACTGAAAAAGTAAGAGTTTATACAAAAGAAGTCCAAGATACATTGAATACGCGTAGTAAGGTTGCTGAAGCTGTGGCCCAAGGAGCTTTACCCTCGGATTTCGAAACACAAGCGACCGTATCAGAAGCAGATATAACAAAATTTTGCCAAGGTTGTGACAATTTTACGAGTGGGAGGGTTCCTTGCAGAGCCGTAGGTTCAAATGATCAAGCAAGATATGCGGCAAGAGGGTGGTGTGGATGGGCATCTGAAGAAGGAGAAAGGATTATTAAAAAAAGTAATTAATTATCCAGATCAAGCTTTAAGTTTGGACTTCGGTCGATATTTTTTGATTTAGCATTTAGTTTTTTAGCATTTTTATTCTTCAAGTAGGCGGCCGTACCGATCATTGCGGCATTATCACTGCAGAGTTTTTTGGTGTAGGGGACACGAAGGGTAATTCCATAAGGCTTTAGTAATTTTCGTAGTTTACTTCTAAGAAGAATGTTGTTGGCAACACCACCTCCGACCAGCAGGTCGGAAATTCGAAATTCGAAATTCGAAATTCGAAATTTGATAACTTGTAATAAATGCTCAAAGGCAACGTCCTGAAAAGAGGCGGCAAGATTATAAATCTTTTGTTTCGTTAGCGGTTTTTCTTTTTCTATCAGTCTATACATGGCGGTTTTTAATCCCGAGTAGCTAAAGCGATTTTTTACTTTATCGCCGATCAGGGGAACAGGAAGCGGGTAAGTTTTTGGGTTGCCATTTTTAGCAAATTTTTCCAAGATTGCGCCTCCGGGGTAGCCTAACCCCAACATTCTGGCTGCTTTGTCCAGCGCCTCTCCTAAGGCATCGTCTTGTGTTTGAGCAAGAGTTTCATACGAACCGATTTTATTTATTTTTACCAGAATAGTGTTTCCTCCCGATACGACTAAACCCAGTGCTGGAAATTTCGGATTTCGGATTTCTGATTTCGGATTTGCGAGCGGAGAGAGCAGGTGTCCTTCAACGTGGTTGACCGCAATTAGGGGCTTGTTGTATTCTTTGGCCAGCTGTTTTGTTTTATTAATTCCTATCCCCAAAGCAATTGCCAGTCCAGGGCCAACTGTGACGGCAATGGTATCAACACTAGGCACTATGCACTTGGCGCTAGTTAGTGCCTTTTTTATAACAAAGTCGATATGTTCCTCATGCATTCGCCGGGCGAGGGATGGCATGACACCGCCAAACTTGGCATGAAGCGAAGCCTGTGACCAAATGATATTTGATAACACTTTTGTGTTTTCGGTGACTGCAGCCGCGGTCTCGTCGCAGGATGTATCGATAGCCAGTATTTTCATATGATATTCCAGGAAACTAGTCTTTCGTTCTCTTTTTTGCCATAGACTATTTTTACCCAGATTATCACGGCTTGGTCACGACAGTTTTTGATTAAGTCGGCAACTTTTTCTGCCCATTCAATAGCAATAACCATGTTTTTGTTTTCAAGCATTTTAAGAAAGCGTAAGGTTTCCAGTTCCTTGGGGTTTTGAAGCCTCCATGTGTCTATATGAATTAGTTTTTTGTACTCTAAAACCAGATTAAAAGTAGGGGAGACTATCTCTTCTTTAATTCCTAAGACTTTCCCCAGCCCTTTTGTAAATTGTGTTTTACCGGATCCCATTTCTCCGACAAGGGCAAAGATGATTGGTCTTTTGCCTAAATATTCTTCGTACTTCTGAAAAAGCTCCTTGGCAATATTTTGGGTGTTTTCTTCACTACGGCTTAATATTTCATTCTTGCTTTTGAGTTTGATATCGCCCTGTCGTAATACAATCAAATCATCAAAGGTGGTATCAATAACCGTTGAGGGTTCGTTGCGGGGCAAATCTCCGGCATCGATAACTAGGTCTATAAGCCCTTTATTTTTATCGCTGACGCTATTCAAGATATCCGATATCTTGTATGGCCGTTTTTGGTAGGAGGCATTGGCGCTGGTGGCAGTAATTGGTTTTTTCAAGGTTTTGACAATATCAATAACCAGGGGATAGGCGGGAATTCTAATACCCAACGTACCCGTTTCGGATTCAACTCCGGGGGCGACACGGTGTTTGCCGGTGGAAATAATTGTTACCGGTCCGGGTAAAAATTGTTTATAAAGATTTTTGGCGGTTTGGTTAAGATTGACGTATTCCTCGGCCATTTCTTGATCGGCAACAGCAATTGAGTAAGGCTTGCCGAAAGGACGTTGTTTGTATTGGTTCAATTTTTTAATGGCTTTGGGATTGGTGGCATCCGCCCCGATTCCATAGACTGTTTCTGTCGGAAAAACCGCCAATCCGCCTCCTGTCAAGACTTTGACAGCCTCTTTAATGGCCTTTTTGTTTTCTTTAATAACTTTCATTTTCTGGATTTTCCCTGGTGAACTTTCTGTGCTCCTTTTTGATGCTCCAGATAATAAACCCTATGGCAACCAGAAGCAATACCCAGGAAAAAATCCCCAAACCGGCAGTCCATCCTTCCAAATTTTTTCTTTCGGTTCCTATCATGAAGCCGATGACTACCATTAAAGAAGTCCAGGTCAAAGAAGCGGCTCCGGAATAAAAAAGAAACCTCGGAAAATTATATTTTTCGGTTCCGGCAACATAAGCCATCCAAAAGCGGGTCAGGTTAGCAAGCGTCGAGGTTGTCAGAATTTTGCCGCCGTGCTTGTTAAGAAGGTGCTTTGCCAAAGCCGTATTTTTTTCTTGCCTAAATTTTTTGACCAGCCACATTCCCGATTTGAAACCTAATATGTAGCTTGCGATAAAAGAGGTCCAGGCCCCCAGCCATCCAGAAATAACCACTCCGATTAAAGAGATTTTGCCGCCGAACGCAAAAAAACCTCCCAGGATTAAGATTACTCCTCCCGGGACGGCCCAGCCCAAAGGAGTCATTTCAATTAAAGTTCCGAAAAAGGCGGTTAAATAACCGAAGTTTTGATAGAAAAATTCTGTTTTATTTATTATTTCTTGTATATTCATATTTCTAGTATTTTATTCGCTAATCATTCTTTTATGGTAATCCTCAAAGGATTCATCTAAACCCATCTCTTTCCTGCGCTTTTCTAACCGATTTGAGTTTTCTACAGGGAGCATTTCTCTAAAACCTTCAGAGATTTCTTTGTACTGAGTCCCATATAGTTGTCTTTGCCCTAGATTGACTCTAACTCTATCTTCCAAGTATGCTAGATCGTATTTTTCAACCCTGTCGGTGGGAAGTTCCTTCATTTTTGCAAGGCATTTTTCTTGAAATCTTATGTTATGGTCCGAATGTTGGGCGATATACCATGCCCAGTGGGAAGCGGCAGATCCAACAACAATCTTTGTCGGCCAACCATATTTCTTAACAGTTTCTTTTAAAAAACTGGTGTTGTTTCTGCGACTTTTTTCAACTTCTTTCCATTCGACTGGATTTTCTGGTCTTTGGGAACCGATTGTTAAATCCCAGTCAATTTGCCCCCGGCTTTTGAGTTTTTGGCTGAGGTTTTCTATTTCAGATCGAGTGATTTCCATGAAGCTATTTTACTACAAAATTAAAGAGATTAGGTTTTTCTTTAGAATTTTTTTACCTCTAAACCCAGGAAAAGATGGGATTCTAGTTTTTTGTAGTCTCTATCAACAATCCCTACACTGCTCATAGAATCTTTGATGATTTTGATGTTTTTTTCTACACCTTCAGGGTTTCTATGATAACTGGTCCTGTCGAAATTGTCATAAAAATTAGACGCCGCTTCCTCGCTGTCGAAGCCGAACATTATTTGATTATCTGTGTTTGCTCTTCCGCCGATCTCGGTGGAAAAAGCTCCGTGAATCAAAACTCCGAACCCGTCTTTAATTTTTACTTTGATTACGGTTGCCATTCCCAGCCGTGATCCCTCCTTGCCGCTTGTATGAAAAGGGGGTCTATCGTTCCATTTCTTCCAATCGCAGTAGTTGATAATCTCTTCGTATTTTTCACTTCGTTCTATGGCCCAGATAAAAGGAGGCTTACCCCGAGTGTCCCTTCCATCTGTGTAGGCATTAATAAAACGTGGGGGCCTGAATCCTTCGCTGGTTGAATGTCTTGCTACGGTAATATCTATCCACTGAAAAACATGGTATCTAACCGCTAAAAGGTGATCTTTAATTAATTCTTTGGTTCCCAAGGGTTTGCTTTCTGTTTCAGGTGTTTTCGGTTTTTCTTCAGAAGGCGAACTCTTCTCATAGCTACCCAAAAGCTTTTGTCTATTTTCGTTTGAGGCGGTAAGTAAATACTTAACCTCATCAGGAGTGAATGAAGCTCTAAGTTTACTCGCTAAGGCACCTTCATCAATTTTTGCCTCGGTAGTCTGGCCACTATCAGATTCTGACATTAGAGCTATTCTAGCATACCAAACTGCATTATCGAAAATTACTGTGCCGGTCCGGTGCCGCGCAAATAAACCGCCTGCCAGGGACGGTAGTTTGAATAAAAAGTTTTTTCAAAAAGAGTCTCGTTATTTTTGGTTACCTTATAATTGAAACTTACCTTTGCGCCCCAGGCTTTATAGTCAATTTGTTTTACGATACCGAGAGGTAATGTGGGGTCGTCGGTATATAGATCCTCAGGAGGCGCGGTGATTTCGGACATTACTGGTTTTGAAACATAACTTTTTCTTCCATCCGCGGTTCCGTAAATATCGAAAACCAACAGCGACTTTTTTGAATCAAAAGAGGGTTGAATCAAAATATTCGCCGGAGTATCGTTTTTGAATTTTAAATCCGCAGTGGGGTCGAAGACGGTTGCGTCTATTCCCACAGGTGAGCCTTGTTCGTAGTAACTGACCCGATATGAGTGGGCCCTTCTTTCGACTATTGGAAAACCCGCGTCAAGCACCGCACGGAACAGCGTGGTTGAAACCTGGCATACCCCGCCGCCGTCTCCCAACACCGTTCTTCCGTCCTTGATGATATATGCCTGTTTGTATCCGGTCAGCGCCGAAACGTCCCCGAGAACTTTGTTAAAAGAGAATGTCTCTTGGGGAGCGACAAGAACTCCTTTGAATCGGGAGGACGCCAAAGAAATATTATGAACACGCCCCGGTATGGAACCTTTGAAATATGAGACACCTTCCCCCAAAAGCTCTTTAATTCCCAAATTGTTGATATCTTCTGTTTTAACTTTTGGGGAAGTAAGTTCAACCGGTATTTCTACGGTAATACTTTTTTCGTCGGAATATTCCAAGGTTCTTAAATTTCCGATAACGGTATCCATTAAGGATTGTCCTTTTACTTTTACCCCATCCTCGTCAGGAGTAAATTCCTCGACCTTTTCGTCTTTAAAAACAAATATGGAATTTTGGGGATCACGATTGACATTTTGGGCAATTTTTTCGGCCAGACTGGTAATTTCTTCTTTTTTATAATCGCCGGCGGGATCTAAGTATTTCAAGAGGCTTTGTCCGTCCAGAGAAAGAGAATATGGATGATATTTTAGAGTTAAATTTTTGTTCAAAAGAGCCTTCCCCCGGTTTTTAAAGATGTCCGCTTCTTTGTCGGAAAGCGTGGAATCGATAGTCTTTATGGGAATGTTAACCGGAGAGGTGTCCAAAATAGATAAGTTGTAACCGATTTGCACTCTAAGAAGTGTTTGGTCTACTTCGCTTCCCGGCCTTCCTTTTTCAACGACGACGTCGTTTCCGATTATATCCAGTTTCGGGTATATGGGATCTACGGCTAATACAGACGAGATCAAAGCCAAATTTTGGGAAAGAGCCTGTTCATCAAAAGACAACGAAATTCCAAGATTTTCTTTTTTAAATAAAGTTTGCAGTTGTCTCGTAAGATTTAAAAATATATTGCCCGTTCGGTGGTAAGAGTACGCGCGCGCGGCCGTTTTTGTAGGATCCCAGGCGAAGGCAATTGATTTAAGGGGTATATCAAAGTTTTGCTCATCGGATTTGAGAGAAATACTTTCGGGGAATATAATGTTCCCGCTAAGCATGTTTTTTGCTTCTTCAATTTTTTTACCCCCGATATTTACACCGGCAACATATACGCCGGGAAAGATTCTGTTGATAAAATAAAGATTGAATACTGCCACAAGCAAAACAAGGATTTCAGCAATGACAAGCAGATATTTAATCTTTTTTATTTGTGGTAACATTAAAACAGGTATAGTTTACATTATATTTTGATTTTAATTTCATGGAAGAGCAGGTTTTTCCACAATCACAACCGCAGGTTCAGGTAAACCCTCCGGCAGAGGTCCCGCCACCGCCTGTCAACAAACGGTTTCCCGTAAAATTGTTTGTTATTGTCGGTGTCGTAGTTCTTTTGGCTGTTATTTCAGTTGTGTTGTTTAAAATATTATCAAAAAAGACGGCTGGTCCGGTAGAAATAACCTGGTGGGGGCTTTGGGAAGACGACCCCGTTGTTTCGCCTTTGATATCCGAGTACGAGAAAGAAAACCCAAAAATTAAAATAAAATATATCAGCCAGTCCAAACAGGATTATAGAGAAAGGTTGGCCAATGCCATTGCCAAAGGAACCGCCCCCGACATTTTCAGATTCCACAATACCTGGGTACCGATGTTTAAAAATGAACTTGATTATGTTCCTGCGTCGGTAATGAACGCTTCCGATTTTGCCAAGGATTATTATCCGGTTGTGTCCTCCGATCTTTCCAGCGGCAGCGGTTTTGTGGGTATTCCTTTGGAGTACGATGCATTGACTCTTTATATCAACGAAGACATTTTTGCTCTTGCGGCCAAGGGACCCCCGGCAACGTGGGATGAATTAAGGCGGCTTGCGATTGAATTGACCAAAAAAGATGAGCAAGGGAGAATAATTCAATCGGGTGTTGCTTTAGGAAGAACCGAAAACGTTGACCATTGGCAGGAAATTTTGGGGCTGATGATGCTCCAGAACGGTGTAAACATGACAAAGCCAACGGGAAAACTTGCCGAGGACGTTTTAACATTCTATACAATTTTTTCCTCGGTTGACGGGGTTTGGGATGGTACTCTGCCTTCCTCAACAGCGGCCTTTGCCGGAGGGAAGTTGGCGATGTACTTTGGCCCCTCTTGGAGGGCTTTCAACATTGTGGAACAAAATCCTTCTTTGAAGTTCAAAACCGTACCTTTACCGCAGCTTCCCAGAGTAGGAACAGCAACCTCGGACATTGCCTATGCGACCTATTGGGCAGAGGGGGTGTGGACAAGAAGCAAGAATAAAACGGCGGCTTGGGATTTTCTAAAGTTTATTTCTACGAAAGAATCGCTTGCCAAAATGTACACTAACGCTTCCCGCCAAAGGCTATTTGGCGAACCCTACCCCAGGGTTGATATGGCCGATCTTCTGAAGGACCATCCGGTGTTAAGCTCAATCATTACCAGGGCTCCTTATGCTCAGAGCTGGTATCTTGCTTCCCGCACTTTTGACGGTCCTACGGGTATCAACTCTCTGATGGGTAAATATTTTGAGGACGCCGTTAATGCCGTAAACTCCGGAATACCGGCGGTAAAAGCTCTGGAGCCGGTGCAGCTGGGGGTAACTCAGGTTTTGAGTCAATACGGACTGATCTCTAAATAATTAATGCCCTTTTTATACAACATCGGTGTTGGGGGGAACAAAGAGAAAAAACTGCTTTTAGGTAATAGCGAACTGAAATCTTTGCTTTATCACAACATTTTTGATTATCCCTTAACGGAAAGTGAAGTTGTTAAATGGGTAGCGGGCGGCGGAGTAGAAGTTGTCGTCAAAGAGAAATATGTAGCCGGGCAAAAGGGCGGATTGTATTTTCTGAAAGGTAAAGAGGGCGTTGTTTACAAAAGGCTTCTTAAAAAAAGAATATCGATAAGGAAAATTCAGATAGCCAAAAAGACAGCGAATTTGCTGTCGGTCATTCCGACCATAAAACTGATAGCCATAACGGGATCTTTGGCTATGGAGAATGCTTCAGACGATTCCGACGTGGATTTGTTGATTATTACCACCAGCGGCACCCTTTGGATAACCAGACTTTTTACCCTGGTTTTTCTTAAGTTGCTTGGAATTCCCGTAAGAAGGTTTAAAGACAAGAAACAAAAGGACAAAATATGCATGAACATGTGGTTCGAAGAGAGTGCTTTGTCTTGGCCCGCCGCCGACAGAAATTCCTTTACTGCCCACGAAATTGCACAAATAAAACCTCTAATAAATAAAGATAGTACATATGAAAAGTTTATCGCGGAGAATATGTGGTTAAAGGATTTTTGGCCAAACTCGGTTCATGTAAAGCGAATAGCGGACAGCGGACAGCGGATAGATAAAAACCTAAAATTTTTTGAAAAAGTTGCCATGAGTTTACAGTTAATCTACATGAGGCGTAAGATTACAAGAGAAATAGTTACTCCCACCCGTGCCATCTTTCATCCCAACGATTTGGGCGAAGTTGTGCTTCGACAACTTACCTCTTGACACGCCTTGTGAGTCTTGTGTAGAATAGCACTCGTTGCTTAAGAATGCTAAAAACTAAACTAAATCTAAAACCAACCGCAGGCTATATCTTAATTGAACCTCTGGAAAAGGAGGTTAAAACTTCTTCAGGAATCTACCTTCCCGATACCGCTTCCGAAAAGCCTCAAAAAGGAAAGGTGCTGGCGGTTGGGGCGGACGAAATGGCCGACTGCAAATGCACCTGCGGTTGTAAAAAAACCTCGCCTTGTAAAAAGGGCGATGTGGTAATTTACAAAAAATGGGGAGGTAATGAAGTTAAGATTGGAAATATTGAGTATCTTTTTGTTAAATTTGAAGATGTTTTAGCGGTAGAGCAATAATATGGCGAAAATTACACAATACGGAGAAGAAGCAAGAAAAAAAATTCTTAAGGGAGTGAACGATTTGGCAAGGGCTGTTGCTACTACCCTTGGTCCAAAGGGCAGAAATGTTGCCCTGGATAAAAAGTGGGGAGCCCCGAGCATTGTTCACGATGGGGTAACGGTCGCTAAAGAAATTGATCTTGCCGATCCATTTGAGAACATGGGGGCGCAGATGGTCAAAGAAGCAGCCTCAAAAACCAACGACGTAGCGGGAGACGGAACAACTACGGCAACGATAATAGCGGAAGCTATTATTTCGGAGGGAATCAAGAATATTACGGCCGGTGCAAACCCCATGCTGTTAAGAAAAGGAATAGATAAAGGTGTCGAAATAGTTGTTAATATGTTAAAAGATAAAAAAAGAGAGATCAAAAAAAGCGATATTGCCAAAGTGGCCTCAATTTCGGCAGGAGACAATGGAATCGGAGCAAAAATTGCGGAAGCTTTGGACAAGGTTGGACGCGACGGGGTGGTGACGGTTGAAGACGGAAAAAGTCTGACTATCGATATCGAATACAAAGAGGGAATGGAATTTGACCGGGGTTATGTTTCGCCCTATCTTGTCACCAATCCGGAAAAAATGGAAGCCGAGATTGAGGGTGCTTACATTCTTTTGACCGATAAGAAGATTGCGGCGATACAGGATCTTTTGCCCTTCTTGGAGAAATTTGTAAAGGTTTCCAAGAATCTGGTTATTGTTGCCGACGAGATAGAGGGGGAGGCGCTGGCAACATTGGTGGTGAATAAGCTTCGCGGAACCTTTAATATCTTGGCAATTAAGGCTCCGGGATTCGGCGACAGGCGCAAAGAAATGCTTGATGATATAGCGGTTTTAACAGGAGGAACGGTAATCTCCGAAGATACGGGAAAAACCTTTGAATCAATTGAAGTGACCGATTTGGGTCAGGCCGACAAGGTTTGGGCGGACAAAGACAACGCAAGAATAATCGGAGGAAAAGGAGAGAAAAAGGCAATTGACTCCAGGATAGCTCTCTTAAAGAGGCAAGTGGCGGAAACAGATTCAGATTTTGATAAAGAGAAGTTGGAAGAAAGGCTGGCAAAATTGGCCGGCGGGGTGGCTCAAATTAATGTCGGAGCCGCGACGGAACTTGAACTTAATGAGAAAAAAGAAAGAGTCAAAGATGCGGTTGGGGCAACGAAGGCTGCAATTGAGGAGGGGATTGTGGCCGGTGGCGGAATAGCCTTGTTAGAAATAGCAGCCGAGATTAATAACAAACATTTGGAAAATGCCAAGGCCGGAGACGATATTTTAACCGGGTTGAGGGTCTTGACAATGTCTTTGGAAAAACCCTTTATGAAGCTGATGGAGAATGCCGGGTATAACGGACAGGCAATGGTAGAAAAAGTCAGGAGTAAAAACGCCCGTAACATGGGGATAGATGTCATGTCCGAAAGCCAGGAACCTATAGACATGTTCGTAAGCGGTATAATTGATCCTGCGAAAGTTGTGAGAAGTGCGGTTCAAAATGCAGCCAGCGTTGGGGCCGCCGTGTTGACTACGGAAGCCCTAATAACCGAAAAGCCTGAAGAAAAGAGTCCTTCGGCAGGTTCAGGGATGCCCAACCCCGGTATGGGCGGGATGGATTATTAAACAGGAGCAAACTCTTCACGGATTTTTTCGGCCAAAAGCGAACGGCCCACCCACTAGGTGGGATATTCAGCAGGCTGGTTGTTTCAGGTTTCCCTTACTACCGAACCTATTTAAAAGCACTCAGGGAGCGTGCTTCACCCGCGAATTAATTTTAGCACAGGACTTGCTAAGTTGAATGGATTATTGAAGAAACTTCTAAACTTGACATTTTTTCCTTTGGTGATATATATGAATCATGGGTAAATCTATGAGAGGTGAGCAACCGACCGTATCCGAAGAAACCGTAGCGGGGCAGAACAGAAGAATTAAAACCGCCGCCCTGAATGTTGCAGCAGAAGTGATCGTTGGTGGGGGTCCACATCCTGGTAACTATTTGGAAGAAGGGCTTGTAGGTTTGGCTGAGGTTGCTGGCAACACCCCCGAAGAGATTGCGGCGGCCGTAGATGCTCTAAGGCCCAAGTTTAAGTAAAATCCTTTCACAACTCCCTAGTGTATAATTTCCTCATGTGGCGCGATGCCGAGAGATTTCTTCTTAAGGACAAATATATTGGCCCTTTGGTTAAAAAATGGGGACATTGTGATATTTCTCCCAGGAAAAAACGCGATTATTTTTCCGGCTTGGTTAGGGAAATAATCAGCCAACAGCTTTCGGGTGCTTCTGCTTCTGCAATCCGCGGAAGATTTGAGAAGAAAGTTAAGGGTAAAATTACTCCCAAGAATATTCTTAAATTAAACGAGCAGAACCTTAGGGATTGCGGGATGGCTTGGTCAAAAGCCAGGTACGTCAGGGATCTGGCAGAGAAAGTAAAAAGTGGAGTGGTTGAGATAGACAGGCTGGATAAATTGCCCGATGAGAAAGTGGTAGAAGAACTTGTGGCCGTAAAGGGGATTGGGCCCTGGACGGCAGACATGTTTCTTATGTTTTCCCTGGGCCGCCCTGATATTTTTCCCACGGAGGATCTTGGAATCCAAAAAGGATTTGAAAAGGTTACCGGAAAGAAATTTGATAAGTCTAAATCAGCAATATTTGCCGAAAAGCACTGGAAACCGTATCGGACTGCTGCAAGTTGGTATCTTTGGGGAAGTCTTGAAAATAAATAATAATATTATCTGGGAAGTACTAAATACGGATTTATGGGGACTCCGTTTTGGCGGATTTCAAGGTGAAGATGGTCGCCAAAAGCACGTCCTGTTGCGCCCATTTCACCCAGTTTTGTCAGAGTAGTGACCTCTTCTCCCTCATTTACCCTTATTGTTGAGAGATGGGCATAAAGAGAAGTAAGCTCGTTTCCGTGATTAATAAGAATGGCGTTCCCGTAAGCGTATTTTAAGCGTGATACAGCTTCAACTCTTCCTGCTTTGATGGGTTTTATTTCATCTCCGGTAATTCCGTCCAAATCCAACCCCGGATGAAAGAAAGAGTAACCTTGGGTAATTCTAATTTCTTTAGTCGGATATTGAATATCCCTAATGGTTGTAATTGGGGCCTGAATCTCTCTAATAACCGTTTCCTCAGCCTCTACGGGTGAAGGAATAATGGGTACAAACCGTGTTGCCATAACCATGATGGCCATGTTGGCACCCAGTACCTTTTTTACGTTTTTGTGTTCGAATACGTGCCTGAAGAAGCGGGACAGCTTGTTTCCGCTACGGGTATTTTTAATGTCTTCAAGCTTGGGGAAAAGAGGTAAATCCAAATCAGTCCCCCGCCTTTTTACCAAATGTAAACAAAGGCGGTGTTTAGGCAAATTTAATGATATTTTTACCATGATGACAACCAATAAAAAATCCCGCGTATTGCGGGATGAGTCGCAATTCTACACCCTGAAGTCTTCTAAAGTCAAGTCGTCCGACGCCAAGGGCTATGGACGACGCAGACCAAGCGAAGCTTTAGCGAAGTTTGGTCAAGTTTTGAGAGTATCTAAATATGGACGCGAGTGTGGGACAAGTTTTGGGAACTACTTTTGCTTCAGAAATATCCAAGAGTTAGAATTGGTATATGAGCAGCGGGTCAAACAATATTGGTTGGAAAGGGGATGAACCTACGGAAGTTGTCAAGAATGCTTTTAAAGAAGGCATAATAAAAACCGGAGATAGGGTATTGGATATTGGCTGCGGTTTTGGAAGAAATGCAAATTGGCTTGCGAAGATGGGTGTCAAGGTAACTGCAGTAAATATTGATGATGGTGAAATTAGGCAAGCGAAAATAAAAGCACAAGATGCCAAAGTAAACGTAAACTATATTCATTCAGATGCCACCTTGTTACCTTTTCCTGAAAGTTCTTTTGATGTTGCCCTAGACCTTGGGTGTAGCCATATGATTTCTAGCAGAGGGGAACAGGAGAAGGCAATGAAAGAAACCGCAAGAATACTAAAATCTGGTGGACGCTTGGTTTATTTTGGGTTTTCAAAGAACCACCCTTCATATTTAAAGAATACAGAAAACCCCATGTTTCGGAACATTGAAGATATTCAAAGTATGTATGGCGGAGAATTTGAAATCATATCTCATGAAGAAACTCGGTGGAAACCAAAACCAGAAGAAAATGCCAATTTTGAAGAACATGTCGGTATTAACGTCGTTATGAAGAGAAAATAGTCAGCCAAGGCTATTTTGTAGGGAGACCCGTGAGGGAATCGAACCCTCGTAAACGGTTTTGCAGACCGTTGCATGACCACTCTGCTAACGGGTCAGTTCTTGCATTTTATCATTTCGTCAGGCTTTTCTCTAGGTGTGATAAAAGTTCTTTTTTAACAGCATGCATTTTTAGCTGTTTTTCTCTCTTGGCAGCATCAGCTTTTGATTGGTAGGCTTCGTAATATGCTAACCGCCATGGTTTATAAGGTTTTGTCGAACGAACTTTTCCCAGGTTATGCCTCTTAAGACGATTTTTCAGATCGTTTGTAAATCCGACGTAAATATCGGAATTTTTTAAGCTTTGGAGAATGTAGACGTAGAACATAAATGGTTTTGTCTGGCAGAGCCAGATCCTGCTCCGCAGGACAGACACCCACGTTTCCACTTCGCCATCCGGCCAGTCACTTAGAGTATTCTATCATACCTTGCCTTTTAGCCTCATCTCATGCTAAACTTCTTGTACAATGAGAAAGTTTGAGAAGGTTATTTTTGCCTTTGTGGGAATATTGTTTGTGTTTGGGCTTACTTTTTTCCTGGTGGGATATTTTAAACCAAAGAAGGCGGGAATTTTGATAGAAACTGTCCCCGCGGCTTTGGTTTATATCGATGGAGTTCAGGTTGGCAGAACTCCTTATGAAGCAACAAGGCCCCCTTCTGAGGTTGTTATAAAACTTATTCCCGAATCTTTGGATAAACCCCTGGTTCCATATGAAACTAAAGTTATCCTCGGGGCCGGAATAAAAACGGTGATAAAGAGGGAATTTGGTGAAACCGAGGAAACTTCGGCAGGTGAGGTAGTCTCTTTTGAAAAAGTAGGAGTAAAGGAAACAAGTTTGGCAGTTGTTTCCATCCCCGATTCCACCCAAGTTTTCATAGATGGTCAAAATAAAGGATTTGCTCCGACTAAGGTTACCGGTGTCACTGTTGGTGAGCATCAAATCGCGGTATTGGCCGAAAGGTTTAAGGAAAGAACGCTGACCGTAAAGGCAATAACAGGGTACAAACTGACTGCGGTTGTAAAACTTGCGCTGAATCCGGAATTACCTAAAGAAGAACCAAAAAACGAACAAACAAAAGAGCCCGAAAAGACGTACCAAGTTGAAATTCTTACCACACCAAACGGGTTCTTAAGAGTAAGGTTGGAGCCTGCCACAACAGCCAACGAGCTTGTAAAAGTTAAGTCGGGAGAAAAATTTAAATTTATCGAAGAAGACAGCAAAACGGGTTGGTTTAAGATTGAATACCTACCTGCGCAGTCAGGTGAAGCAGGAAAAGAAGGTTGGGTTTCGAATGACTATGCGAAGAAAATTGAAGGAGCTTCCAATTAAATTCCCTGAACGGATACTCCTCCATAGAAGATCCAGATAATAATTGTTGTCCAGATGATTACTGTAGCCATTAAAGCTTTATCGGTAAGAAGCACTTTTTCGGGAGCTTCGCTTCTGCCCTCAAAAATAAGATACTCGTAACGCATAATTGCAAAAATTACGATTGGTATAGTGACCATAAGAAGTTTGTTGATAGTTGTTGTCCGTGACAGTTCAGCTAGAAAAAGCCAGACGGGAAGCGACGCCTTGGGTGACTCAAAAAAAGTGAAAAGGGCCCAACTCATCCAGGAGGCATTTCCAAACATGGTCACATAAGAATTCAGAAGTTCTTTTTTATAGCGCCTGAGGCTTTTTCTGGTGACTGCCGCCGGATCCTGGGCGATATTAAGTTCCGCCCTTCTTTTACCCGAAGCCAAAAAGAGAGCCACCGAGATCACACAGAGCAAGAACCAAACGGAGAGGTGGGCATTAATGACAAACGCTCCGGCATAAACCCTGATAATAAAACCCGCCGCGATAATTAAGATGTCTAATATGGGGATATTTTTGAGCCCAACACTGTAAAGAACCTGGATTGACAGATAGGCAATCACGGTGTAGTAAAAAAGGGAATTTAGGCCTGCGGCAAGCAGCAGTGCCAGTATGGCAAACCCCAAAGCCTCAATAACGGCAAATGTTATAGGAAGCTTACCCGAGGCGACGGGTCTGAATTTTTTAATAGGGTGGAGGCGATCGGATTTTGCGTCAAACATGTCGTTGACGATATAGGTCGCCGAAGTTGCAAAGTTAAAGGCGACAAAAGCCAGAAGAACTTTTATAAAAAAGAGTGATTCAAAAAAGTCTCCCGTAAATACCAAAGCCGCAAAGAGAGCAAAGTTTTTAATCCAATGTACCGGTCTGGCTATCTGCACGGCGGCCAGAAAGAAAGAGGGGTTAGTTATTTCTTTTGACTTGTTGTCTTTGGCCGGTAAGTTATCCATATAAGCAAGGCGCCGATTGCAAGGGTTACTCCGACCATTGTATACAACTTAAAGGAAGTGTTCAAATAAAGAGCAAGAATTCCGAGAATGAAAGTAATCAGCCAATAAAAAACAGCAACCTTTCTTTTTCCCCAACCGATATCCAAAAGCCGGTGATGAAGATGTCCTCTGTCTCCCCAGACGGGAGATTTTCCTGCCAAAATACGCCGTAAAATAACGTATCCGGTGTCAATTAAGGGAACTCCCAGTACGACCATTAAAATTCCAACTTTTGTCGTAGAAAGGATTGAAAGTACCGCCAGGAGATATCCCGCCAAAGTTGACCCGGCGTATCCCGGCATTATTTTTTGCGGGTAAAAGTTCCAGGGTAAAAAGCCAAGGTATGCCCCTGCAAGAATCGATGCCAGAATAATAACCGGCCATTGAGCAATATCTGCGGAGAATTTTAATGAGAGAGCCGCGATGGCTATCGCGGCTACTACAACGACTCCCGGGAGTTGCCCGTCTACTCCTTTTGCCCCCATATTAAGCATATTCATAACAAAAACGATCCAACCTAGGGCGAAAAGGTCTGCCAGTATCCAAATACTTCTTGCCTTTCCAAACAACATAAAAGAAATTTGCGGGTGGGATAGGTCGATAATTCCCCCGTCGGGGCGGGAGATGAAAGCGATTCCGATTCCTGCTGCAATTGGCGCAGCTGCTGCCAAAAAACCAAAAAAAAGTCTTATATAGGGATTTAAGTCGTATTTATCGTCGAGGATTCCGATTATTGTTAGTACAACCGCACCAAACATGATTCCGACCAGGTGTTTGTCGGCAGGAAGAAAAATAAAAGAGGCAACAATGATGGCAATAAAAGTAGCCAGTCCTCCACCGCGGGGGACGGGGTAAGTGTGGATTACCTTTGCGTGCCTGTGTTTATTGGGGTCGTCGATAATGTTTATTTTTTTGGCAAGCTTAATGACCAGGGGTGTAGTCAAAAAGGCAATTGAGGCAGCTACAATACCGGGTAAAAGGGCTAAATTAAAAAATAGAGGCATAGTTGTTTAAAAACTGCCGACAAGAAAGATAATTTTAAATGTTGTTATTATAGCAAAGAGAGATGCAATTAAGGCAATGACCGCCAATACTTTTTTTAAAAAATCCTCTTTTGTAAACTTTATCAGTATAAAGTTGACAATGAGAATCAAAAGTGAGACTCCGCCGGGGACAACAAGGTTTAAAGAGGAAGACAGCTGTTCTTCTCCGACAGGAAGGCCGTAGTAAAGGGGAACTTGCGGAGGAAGAAAGGATTGGGCAATAAGTGCAGACGCAATTGAAAGAATGCCTATTGAAAATGAAATAATAAAGATTTTTTTTGGAAATGTGGTGGTCATAACTGCTCCCGATATGTTTTAAGGAGGCTCCAGATGTAAACACCTTCGGTGTTATTGACTAATATGTACTTCCGCTTTAAAAGGGGGATAATTTCCGGGAAAGGAGATGCATCCGGAGTAATTATTATGAATTTTGCCGGATTTTGGGAAAGTGAAACCGCAACGTCGATTTTACTTGCAAAATCGTTAATGTGATAGTCCGCAACGTATTTTATTGGAGGAAGCCTTCTCGAAAGGGCATAAATGACAGGAGAGTCCGGACTCCAGATAAATATCCTATCGTTTAACCGGCTTGACTTTTGCAGGAAATCCGCAATTTTGTAATTTCTGTTTGTATTCGGACTGAATTTGGCAAAATACTCTTCTCTGTTTATTTTTTTGGTTGCAAATTGAAAAAAGCGGGTATAGTAAGAAGCCGTGGGATAAATCCAGAATCTATAATACACCGGCACAATGAAAAATATTAATAAAGGAATTACCGTGAGAGACTGTTCGAAAGATTTTTGCGTAAAAAGAATGGCAAAAAGTAAAGATACGGGAGCCAGGGATTGAATCAGATAGTGGGGATATGGTCTTTCGGAAAGGGTGACGGCAAAAAGAGTAAACAAAAGCCAGATTGTTAAAAAGATAAACTGCCGGGAAAGTTTTTTTCGAAACGAAAACGCAATTGCCGATCCCAAAAATACAATACCGGCTCTAATTAATAATGCTGCGTTTTTTACCAAAAACGGCTGCTGCTTGATTGCCGGGTCTTTCCAGCTTGAGAGATAACCTACGTTTTGCAGGAAGGCGGCGATAAAATATTCTTTAAACGCGCCCTGAAATTTAAACCAGACGAAGGTCAAAGCGATAGGAAGAATAAACCCGAGCGAAAGGGCAGTTGTATTTTTTATGATTTTTTTAAAATCCGTCTTTTTGGATAGACTCGTTATTATCCAGAAGACGATAATCACGGGAAGGTCAAAAGCAGCCGGGATTTTGAAAAGGGCGGCGACTGAAAAGAGAAGACCCGCAAAAAACACTTTTTTGACGGTTAGCTTTTTACTAAAAAGTATCAAAAAGGCAGCGATAACGGGTCCTATCAGAAAATTCTCCGCATTTGCCGTATTTCCCTCCAAAAGGGGAATTGTAGTAAGAAGCGAAAAGATTATCGTGGCAATTTGCTGAAGTTTTATTTTGGGCGAAGCCGCGTTTGACGCGGGAAACAGTTTCTTGGACAGATTCCAAAAGAGAACAATGGTTGCTAAAGACCAAAAGATAAGGATTGCCCTGAACCAAAAAACGTTTCCGGCGACGGCTGCAGTTAAGTATAAAAGCGGGGGTTTGTTGTCATGTAAGCCTGAATATAGAGGCACTCCCTGTTTAATTCCTTCACCCAATGTAAGATAAACCATCTCGTCTCCATAGTAGAAGGGTTCAAACAACGAGGGGATTCTTAATATAACTACGACGGCAAGGATTAAAATAAGCCAATTTGGAGTATGGATTCTGTCAAGGAATTTTTTCATTCTAAACTAGTGTATCATATGGATATGGAAAAAGTTTTAGTCACCGGAGGAGCGGGGTTTATTGGTTCACACCTTTGCGATTATTTAATTCAAAAAAACTACAAAGTAATTTGCGTTGACAATCTTCTTACCGGATCGGAAAAAAACATCAAACATTTAGAAAATAATGTCAATTTTAAGTTTATCAAAGCGGATATTGTTTTAGACATGCCGGATTTGGGTAAAATAGACTATATTTTTCATTTGGCTTCTCCCGCTTCCCCAATTGATTATCAAAATCATTCCGAAGAAACACTTTTAACCAATTCCGTGGGCACTCTTAATTTACTTAATCTGGTCAAACGAACCAAAGCCAAAATTTTAATTGTCTCAACATCCGAAATTTATGGGGATCCAAAAGAACATCCCCAAAAGGAAACCTATTGGGGAAACGCGAATTCTTTTGGGCCGCGTGCCTGCTATGACGAAAGCAAGCGTTTTTCTGAAGCGGCAACTTATGTTTATCTTCAGAAATATGATTTGGATGCAAGAATAGTCAGAATATTTAATACCTACGGTCCTAAGATGCAGAAAGATGACGGCAGGGTGATTTCCAATTTTATCAATCAGGCCATATCCAACTCTCCAATTACGATTTATGGCGATGGAAATCAAACCCGGTCCTTTTGTTTTGTGTCCGACATGGTTGAAGGAATATATCAAGCAATGTTTTCGGAAGGGACAAAGGGAGAGGTTTTTAACCTGGGCAATCCGGAGGAATATTCGGTAAGCGATTTGGCCCAGAAGATTAAAACAATGGCCGGTTCTTCTTCGGAAATTGTTTATAAACCCCTGCCACCCGATGACCCCAAACAAAGGCAGCCCGACATCACCAAGGCCAAAAATGTCCTGGGTTGGAAACCCAAAGTCTCCGTCGACGCAGGCCTGCAAAAAACGATTGAGTATTATAAAAGTTTAGAAAAATGATTTTTGTTGTTACTTATCACAGCCCTGATATAGATGGAATTGCCTGCTTAATTGCATACTCTGAACTTTTGAAAAAGAAGGGGATTATTACTAGCCCGACCTTTTTCGGTGATTTAAGTAAAGAGGTTGAGTTTGTAAAAAAGTATACCAATTTCTTCCCTCTTGAAAAACACGAAGGTTATTATCCCGAAGATTCCGAATTTGTTTTGGTTGACACTGCTGACCCAGATGCTCTTGAACCGGGAATTCCGCTCGAGAAAGTTAAAGAGATTTTTGATCACAGAGAACTTGTATTTACTGAGAAATTTGTCAATGCACGACTTAATATCGATAAAGTGGGTTCGTGCGCAACATTAATCACGGAAAAGTTTAGAAAGGAAGATTTTAAACCCTCACAAAATGTGGCAATTTATCTTTATGCGGCAATAATTTCAAATACAATTAATTTTAAAAATTCGGTTACTACCCAAAAAGATGTTGATGCGGCCGATTGGCTGAGGCCAATTGCCAAAGTTGAAGACGATTACATCAAAAAGATGTTTGAATATAAATCAAAAATTAACAACAAGGACGATCTTTTATTTTTGATTGAACAGGATTTTGCCATCAAAGAGATGCACAACAAAAATATTGGAATTGCCCAAGTTGAAATTGCCAATTTAGAGAAAGTTATTAATTTCTACAAAAAGGATATCGAGGAAGATTTAAGAAAACTTAAAAAAGAAGAAAAGATAGATTATGTTTTATTTACAGGGATAGATATTATTAAAGGCTTTAATGTTTTTATTACCACTGATAATGAATCCGAAAAGTTTTTTTCAAGCGTTTTGGGAGTGCCAAAAATTGGAAACAAATACAAAAAAGACGGCATTATTATGCGAAAAGAAATTTGGCCGAGAGTAGAAGATATTTTAAAACAATCGATCGCTGGGTGAATCGGGTGGCAAAATGTGCCATAATAAATGCATATATGGAGTTTAAAGAACAACAAGACTTGAAAGTGTTTGCTGAAGCATCGCTTAATCCGGGGGAAATGATTGATTTTGAAAGTGGGGACGGTGCTCGGGAAATTGTTTTTGGTAGGAGACCCACGGCTAATTATGCGGAGGGCGAAAAACCGCCGATTGAAATTGGCCTAGGGATAATGCCGGTTAGATTGGTGCAGGCAACCAATAAAGATACTTCCAGGCAGCAATTCGGTATTGAAAGACGAGGCAATGGCCCGTTTGTGGCTAAAAATTATTCAAAAGACAGATTAAGACTTGAAGGAGTTGAAGGTGGTAACCGCGATTTACAAAAAGGAATGGCAACCCGGATTTCTGCCGACCCATTGGGTATGCAAAGAGTCAGGATTAGTTGGCAGGGTGGCTGTGAAGTTTCGGTACAAAGCGTTCGTGCCGGCTCTGATGATAAAAAATGGAGCGTTGGTTTTATGTGGAAAAAATCCTAATTGTTTTCTACACTTTCCCCGTGACTTTATATTCCATCGCGCATCTTGCGACTTGCGAAAGAAGTCTTTCTTGAGCAATAAAGCAAGCTAAACCGACATAATATCGCGTAAATAATTTACACCTTTTCTGTTACGCGATATTCTATGTATTTCCCCAGCATGAGTCTGGTGTGGGCGTCAAGTCCTGCCAGGGCCGAAAAGAAAAAGCCCGCAACCGGCATTAAGATAAATTCAAAAGGGGAAATGATAGACCTCCAGGCAGGGATTTCCTTCGGCCTTTTTGGTTTATAAAAGCTATCGATGATAATCATTACAAGAAGGAAAAGAAGTGCGACCGTTAAGACATACGATGAGAGCTTGGGAACGGTATAGCCCAAAGTTGTTCTTCCAAAAGCGGGATTAAGAAGTACGGGAATAGTAAGACCAAGGGTAATAATAAACCAGTTTACCGGCCAAAGAAAATGGGCCCAAAAAACATGGATAAGTCTCATTGTTTTACTCCAAAAAGGAACTCCCGGGGTGAGAAAATAGTTTTTTATAATCCAGGGATCGTCCGACACTCCCCAAGCCCAGCGTTTATACTGTTCATATTGGCTTTTTAAGGTTTTAAGAAAGGTCGTGGATTCCGCAGCGTCGGCGTATAAAGGAAGGTAAATCGGTTCCACTTCGACCAGACCCCGTTTTTTATAAAAGGCCTTAAAGAATATCCCCCAGTCTTCGGGAATTTTGTCCGGGTCCCAATATCCGACGTCGTTCAATAGTTTAAAAGAGAGGGAATAGTTTTGGGCATTAATTAACTTATCGCGCCTTGAAAGCTGGGAAAGATTGAAAATGGATCCCAGGGTGTTAGGAACCCTGGTCAGGGCGGGGAGTCTCCAGATATTGTTGTTTAACATCACCGCAGGCTGCCAAAACATCAAATATCTTTGGGGGTTGTCCAGAAAGTTGTATGTCAGGTAGGAGAAGTGTTTGGGGTGGAATTTATGGTCCGCATCACAGCTTGTAACCGTCATGTAGTTGATATTCATCTTCTCTTTGTCGATTAATCTTTCCTTTATAACCAGAGCCGCGTAGCGTTCATTCGACGCTTTCCCCGCCACTTCTCCCGGAATAAGCTTGTGTACAGTAATAATAAAGTTTGCAAAAGAGTTGCCAAACTTTTCCTTCAGAGTGTTGGCCTTGTTCTCTCTTTCTTTTTGATCTTCTTTTTCCTCCATCGCCAAAGCAACCGTAATTTGTTTTCCCGGGAGGTCTTGTCCGGCAAGCGAGGAAATTGTTCTTTCCAAAATGTACAACGGTTCTTTGTAGGTTGGGATTATTATTACGTGATGGACATTTTTATGATCGGGAAAGCTTTTGATGTCCTCAAGCCAGTTATATTGCATGGAGGCCTGTACCCTGATGTGTGAGATGGTTGCCGATACGGCAATTTGCAGGGACTGATAGAACCAATAGATATTAAAAAGAAGGACGAAATAAGCAACCGCATTCGGCATGACAAAAATTCCCCAATAGGGAAAAAGGATAATGTTCCAGGACGTAAATCCGGGAAGAATTTCCAGTAGTCTCTGAACCTGCCGGTCGTGCTTGATTATCCAATCTCTCATATTTTAAAGTCGGGGGAAAAGCGGTTTACCGGATTTAATTTTCGGTCCTTTAAACTGTTTTTCAATTTTCTCTGCCGTTTCTGGCAGGAAAGGCCTAAGATTAAAGGCGATCTTTTGGATTTCTAAGACGATTGTTTTAAGAATTTGGTAGAGCTCGTTGCCTTCTTTTTCCCAAGGTTTTTTAATGTTAATTTCCTGGTCAAGCCCGGAGATTTTTGTCCAAATAACCTGCAGAGCCAGATCGAACCGATAATTGTTAAGTGAGTCCTTGATTCCTTCATATAAAGATGGTTTTGAGGCCTCAAACTCTTTCTTGGAAGATTCACACAATTTGGCGACCCTTGAAACTAAATTTCCAAGGCCATTGGCCAGGTCGGCGTTATGAGTTTCTTCTAGTTTCTCTTCCGAAAAGTCGCCGTCGACAAACGGTGAAAATTTGGCCAGCAAATAGTAGCGCAGGGTATCGACCCCGTATTTATTAACCACCTCAAGCGGGTCAATCACGTTTCCTAAAGTCTTGGACATTTTCTGGCCGTTGACGGTGAAATAATCGTGGACAAATAGGGCCTTGGGAATTTTCAGCCCTGCGGAATGCAGGAAGGCCGGCCAGTAAACGGCATGGAAGCGCAAGATTCCCTTGCCGATGACGTGCAAATCTGCCGGCCACCATTTTTTATATAATTTTTCATCCCAACCAAAGCCAATACCACTCTGATAACAGTTCAAAGCTTCCAGCCAGACATAGATTTTTTGATTTGGATCGTTGGGAATGGGAACGCCCCAATTTCTGGCCCTTTCGTTTGATCTGGAGATGCTGATGTCTTTAAGTCCGCTATTAAGAAAGGCAAGAACTTCGTTTTTTCGATGTTCGGGATAGATTTTGAAAGTTCCCTTTTTAAGAATGTCAATTAAAAAACCCTGATATTTGGAGAGCTTGAAAAAGTAATTTTCCTCCTTAACCCTTTCCAGTTTTTTACCCGGGTGTTCGAAACATTCTCCGTTTTCGTTCAACTCCTCTTTGGTGTAAAAAGCTTCACAGCCGATACAATAAAGCCCTTCGTATTTCTTCTTATATATATCTCCAGCCTTATCGCAAAGCCCCCACAGTTTTTGACTGGAAGGGAAATGGTGAACTTTATCGCTTCCTTTTTGCCAATAAGTAAATTCGGCATTTAGTTTAATGGCAAGTTGTCTGAAAGCCTCGGTGTTTCTGTCTACGAATTCTTGTATAGGTACCCCGACCGTCTCTGCCGCCCGGACGTTTTTTAAGGCATTTTCGTCCCCGCCGGAAAGGGTAGCCACGTCTTCTCCTAAAAGTTTGTGGTATCTGGCAATAGCATCAGTTTGCACAAATTCCAACGCATGCCCCACGTGCGCAGGTGCATTCACGTACGGGATTGCACAAGTAATAAATCGTTTTTTGTCCATAATGACTTATTCTACCTCGAAGTTGGGTTCGAAGCTACTTCTTAACGAATTTTTTGATTTTTTCGGTCCACTGGTTGGCCCATTCTTCGGCCTCGATTTTTGTTAAAGCCAGTTTGATACCCGGCTTTTCAAGCATCGTTTGGGTGGTGGCGATTGTGGCCGAAGAAACTTTTAAATTCTCTTTTATGTTTTCATAGCTTCTTTTTTTCTTCAGCCAGTAGATAACGGCCAGCCGTTTTGAGTAAGTTTCCAGTTCTTTATCATTAAAAAAATCTTTCAAAAATTCTTCTGCCTCGCTTGGACTCTTTAGGTCAGCAATGAGTTGGGCTAATGTTTTGATGATTTGGTTCTTTAATGATTTGTTTAAGATTCTGTCGGATGTTCTCATTTTTGAAATCGGCTGAAGTATAGTTCAAAACAAATCAAAATTGCAATTATTAAAAAAAGATTTAAAACATTGCCGACTCCGAAGTAGCAAAGAATTAAAAATAAGATTAAACCCAAAGCGGTGATAAGTCCCCTTCTTGTACTTGAAAAGATAATCGAAAGAAGAAAAAGAAGAGCGAGAAAAGATACAAAGAAGAATGTGGGTACTGCGAAGAAGTCCTCAGGACCGACAAAATATATAAGTCCCGCCAAAAGAATCCAAAGAGTGATTGTAAAAAGTAATGTGGGAAAGAAATTTTTTCTTTTTAAAATCTGCTTATGTCTTAAATCTTTTTTCATAATATATAATAAAGCGTATGGAAACAGTTCTCCTAATTATAATATTAATTGCCATTGTTATTTTGGTGATTTTAGTATCCCGCCAGAAACCTTCAAACGAACTGGTAGAGTGGCTTAAAAATACCGGCAGCAGATTGGAGTTTCAGAGTAAATCTTTTAACGAAAGACTTGATAATGCAGCCAAAGTAATAGGGGACGTTCAAAAAAGTATCGGGGAGTTTAGTGAAATCGGAAGAAGCATGAAGGATCTCCAGGAGTTTTTAAGAAGTCCCAAACTAAGGGGCAATATTGGAGAACATGTTCTAAAAGAGCTGTTGGGGCAGATGCTTCCCAAGCAGTCGTTTTACCTTCAATATGCTTTCAAATCAGGGGAAAAAGTTGATGCCGCCATCAAAACCGCGGCGGGGATAATTCCCATTGACTCGAAATTCCCCATGGAAAACTTCAGAAAAATGATGAATAGGGGCGACCCCACTTCGCCGGAGCTTCGCGGGGCGAGGAAGGATTTTGAAAGTGACGTCAAAAAACACATCGATGATATAAGTAAAAAATATATCTTAACCGAAGAGGGGACAATTGACTATGCTTTAATGTATATTCCTTCGGAGTCAATTTATTATGAAGTTGTTAACAGCACTTCCTTATTTGATTATGCGCAGGATAAAAGAGTCCTGCCCGTTTCTCCCACCACTTTCTATGCCTATCTTAAGGCAATTTTAATGAGCTTCGAAGGACAAAAAATAGAAGCAAAAGCGGGGGAGATATTGGCCACCTTAAGGGCGGTTCAAAAAGATTATGCCAAGGTTGATGATAATCTGAATATTTTGCAAAAACACTTAACCAACGCTTACAATATGATGGGGAATGTTTTTTCGGCCTTTTCCACCCTCGGCCGCAAAATCTCCTCTACCCAGAATCTGGGGGACGGGATAAAAAAAATCAAAGAATAATCTCCTATTCGTGATAAAATGCCATTGTGGTCAAGGATACCTCTAACCTAAAACTCAACAAAGAACAGATAGAAGCAATTAAATATAAAAAAGGGCCGTTGTTGATTATTGCCGGTGCCGGGACGGGGAAGACGACGGTAATAACCGAAAGAATCAAATATCTCATTTTGGGTAAATATGCAAAACCCAATGAAATCCTGGCCCTGACTTTTACCGAAAAAGCCGCCAAAGAAATGGAGGAGAGGGTGGATGTCTCCATGCCCTATGGGTATACGCAGATGTGGATCATGACTTTCCATTCCTTCTGCGACCGCATTTTGAGACAGGAAGCGCTCCATATAGGATTGGACCCAAAGTTTAAACTGATGACCCAATCAGAAACGGTTCAGTTTATTAGAAATAATATTTTTAAATTTGATCTTGATTATTTCCGCCCCTTAGGTAATCCCACTAAATTTGTCGCGGGGATGCTGCAGCATTTCTCAAGACTGCAGGATGAAGATGTCTTGCCAAACGACTATCTGAAGTGGACTAAGAAACAACGGTCCCGCCTTCGTCAAGGCTCCGGCGAGGCGAGGGAAGCAAAATTGGAAAGAAAAAAATGGAACGAATTGGCCAGCGCTTTTAAGGTTTATGAGGAATTGAAAATCAAAGAAGGGGTGATGGATTTTGGTGATTTGATAGTCAAGACCTTGGAGCTTTTTCGAAAACGCCCCAATATTCTTAAAACTTACAAAGAACAGTTTAAATATGTTTTGGTTGACGAGTTTCAGGATACTAATTATTCTCAGAATGAAGTAGCCAAAATTTTGGCAGGAAAAAATGGAAACATTACAGCCGTAGCTGACGATGACCAAGCGGTCTATTGTTGGAGAGGCGCGGCCGTTTCAAATGTCATTCAATTCAGGAAAAGTTTTCCTAAAACAAAGATTGTGGTGTTGACCCGCAATTATCGTTCGACCCAAGAGATATTGGATAGGTCATATGACCTTATTCAATTTAATAATCCAGACCGGTTGGAGGTGGTGGAAAAAATTAACAAAAGATTGGTATCGCAAGTAAGCCCCACTTTGCGTGAAGCTTCGCGGGGCGACCCGATCACTTTTATCCATAGTGATCGTGTCGAAAACGAAGCGGAGGAAGTTGCCAAAAAAATTTCTGAACTAACTAACCAAGTAACTAAGCTTCTAATTAACTACAATGATATTGCCATTCTTGTTCGAGCGAATAACCACGCCGAGCCTTTTATGAGAGCTTTTTCCCGTCATGGGATTCCATATCAATTTTTGGGTCCGGGAAGATTGTTCAAACAACCCGAAATAATTGACCTAATTTCTTACCTGAAAGTATTATATAACTACGAAGATTCGGTCTCTTTTTATAGGCTATTATCCCTTGATTTTTTCGATATTCCTTCATTTCATTTGGCATCAATAGGCAATTATGCCAGAAAATATAATCTCTCTTTATTTGAAGCCGCAAGCAAAATTGGCGACAAGAAAGTAAAAAATATTTTGGAAATAATCAAAAAACATCTGGGGATGGTTAAAAAAGAAACCGCCGGTCAGATTCTTTACTACTTTTTAGCCGATATCGGACTTTTGCAAAAAATGCTTGCCCCGGAGAGTCCCGAAGCCGAAAGACGGGCTATGAATATTTCCAAGTTTTTTGACAAACTTAAAACCTACGAAGTCGATCATGAGAACGCCACCGTCCCGGCAGTGGTTGATTGGCTGGAACTGTCAAGTGAGTTGGGAGAGTCGCCCTTGGCTGCCGACATTGATTGGAATGACGTCAATGCCGTTAATATCCTAACCGCCCATTCGGCCAAGGGGCTGGAGTTTCCCGTTGTTTTTTTGGTCAACCTTGTTGCCCAAAGGTTTCCCACAACTGAAAGAAGGGAGCAAATTCCTATTCCCGATAAACTGATAAAAGAGGTTTTACCTGTCGGGGATTATCACCTGGAAGAGGAGAGAAGACTTTTTTATGTGGGCATGACGAGAGCGAAAGAACTTCTTTATTTAACGGCTGCTGACTATTACGGAGAAGGGAAGCGGGAAAAGAAACTATCCCCGTTTATCTTCGAGTCTTTGGGTGATAAGGCAATATCAAGTGAATCCTCCTACGCTAAAGCTACGAAGGACAGGCAATTAAGCTTTTTGGACTACGAGCTGCAGACGAAACCCGCCGAAGCCTTGGCGAAGTTGGGTCAACCTTCACATGTCGACTACTTATCCTATTCTCAAATCGAAACTTTCAAAATTTGTCCCCTTCATTACAAACTCAAGTATATTTACAAAGTTCCGACTCCCCCATCGGCTTCGCAAAGTTTTGGAACATCGATGCACGCAACTTTGAAAGATTTTTATGAAATGATTGCAAAAACACGACCCTCCTCCGTCCTGCCAAGCAGGACTTCGGAAGGGCAAGGAAAGTTAGAGAAACTGATATTTGATTTACTCGAGGAAAACTGGATTCGCGGGGGTTATTCGTCTAAGAAACATGAACGGGAATTTTTTGAGAAAGGGAAACTTTACCTGTCCGGATTTTTGAAAGACGAATTTAACCCCAAAAACCTTCCGGTTGTTCTTGAACAGCCGTTTACCGTGCCGTTGATTGACCCCACTTCGCGCAAGGTCATCGACCCTGAGGCTCAGACCCGAAGGGCTTCGCGGGGCCAGGATTACCTCAAGATCGGTGGGAAGATAGATCGTGTTGATCAACTGGCGGACGGATCTATAGAAATAATTGATTATAAGACGGGAGCAACTATTCCGTCTCAAAAAGAGGTGGACAAAAATCTGCAGCTTTCTTTTTATGCTTTGGCCGCGTCAAACATTCCTCAACCTCCATTCGGAATAAAACCTGAAAAGATAAAACTGTCTTTGTATTTTTTGGATAATCAGGAAAAGATTTCGACAACCAGGACGAAAAAGCAGCTGGAAGAAGCGGTTGCTGAGATTTTTAAAGTCCGCGATGAAATCCAAAAGAGTGACCTTAAATGCTCCGGCCACATGTTCTGTCAATCCAAATGCGAGTATTCTTTGTTTTGCAGAGCAGATGCTTGACATAACTGCTTGATTGGTGATTTAATTAAACTATGGCAGAAGGACAAGAAAACACTTCGACAACACCGCAGTCGATGTATGACAGCGAGGGGAAGATACAAGAGCCTAAAAAAGCAGAAGAGTTGGCGTATTTGGAAAAGCCAGCTCGTGACAGAGAGGCTGAACTTAAAAGACAGGAACAAACGGGTTTAACCAAAGAACAAGAAGGTAATGTCGCAATTTTGGAAGGACTGCAGGAAAAATATCCAAAGGCTTTTAATGAAGCAATTGACGATAAGGGAAGAAAAGTGCTAACACTTAATGTTTGGGGAGATCTAGCTAATCGCCTTGCTGGACGTAAAGGAGTAATCAGTCGTGAGGGGGTGTTTTCTATAAGCGGGGATGTTAGTTACGGAGATGGGGATCTTGACACAACGAGGCTGATTGATGCTTATGTTGAAAAGAGGGACGAACCCGGGAAAAGCATATTGCAAAAGACCGTACTGCAAGCTGACCCCTCGGAAGTTTTATCACCCGAAGGAAAAGAAAGATTTAAGGGGAGGCCACAAAAATATATTCCAATGTATACTATCGATTTGTCCAATGAGAACCAAAGAGAAGCTCTAAAGACTGCTCTAATACAGGCCAGAGATTACAGTGTTAAAAAAGAACAAGAGCGGACAGAACAGGAAAAAAAGATGGACCCCCAGAAGATATTGGCTGATTTGTAGAAAAATACTTCGATTTACGGTGTTTGTCTGCGTTATTTCTTAAACGCAATTATTTGGAGGCCATATTTTCCCTAAATTATAAGACTTGTAAACAGGTCTTGACAGAAGACCTGGGTATAGTATTATTCAGTTATGACTACAATATCTATATCTCAACTTAAAGCCAATCCTGCGGCGGCTCTTTCCAGCGCCCAAGACTATCCGCTTGCTGTCCAAAACAGAAACACAACTGAAGCGTATCTTATCGGCAAGGGTCTGTTTGAAAAGCTGATTTTGTTTTTGGAAGATGCGGAAGACAGAAAAGCTATCAAAAGCATTGACTTAAATGACAAAAGAGATTTTGAAGAGTTTGTCTCCGAACTGGGGTTATGAAGCTGACAATTACCTCGCACGCTCAGAAGCAAATTAAAAAATACCCCAGAGCTTTAAAAATAATCATTGTGGAAAGAATCAGAAAGTTGGTTTTTGAACCCAGTACCTCTTTTAATAAGCTAGAAGGGTACAAAAATTATTACAAGGTAAGAGTGGGTGCTTATAGAATAATTTTTGTTAAATACCCGAAGGAAATCGAAATTGTTTTGGTCGGCCACAGAAAAGAAGTTTATAAACTCTTGGCGAGGGTTTAGAAATAGACAAATTATTTTGCAAATCTGACTAGTATGGACCACGTTGCCATTATGAAAAAGTCGTGGGGTTTAATTCCCAAGATTTTGGATGGGAGAAAAAAGATTGAGTCCCGTTGGGGTGTAAACAAATGCGCCCCGTGGGGAAAAGTTAAGGCAGGTGACAGAGTCTATTTTAAAAATTCAGGTGAACCGGTAACTGTAGTTGCCGAAGTTTCTAAAATTCAAGAGTTTGGAAACATGAATTCTAAAAAGGTAAGAGAGATTTTAGAAAAGTTTGGTGAGGATGACGGCATAAACAGAGAGGAAATATCTGGCTATTATAAAAGGTTCAAAGACAAGAAATATTGTCTGCTTATTTACTTAAAAAACCCTCAAAAAATAAAGCCTTTTGATATTGATAAAACCGGTTTCGGTGCCATGGCGGCCTGGATTTGTGTAGGTAAAATAAGTCATATAAAAAGACCCCTAAACAAAAAAACCAAGATCAACGCCGGAAACATGTTGTTAAAGTTGGCATCTAAGGCAGGAAAGGGCCCCAAAGACCTATCTAGTAACTTTTTTGAATACGCCTATGGCAAAAAATCCAGTTATGCAAAGTAATATTTTTATTGACGCAGATGCACTGGCTGCCATTTCAGATATAAGTGACTCAAATCACAAAAAAGCCCTAAAGTTAGCAGCTTTACTAAAAGAAGAAAATTTAGGCTTATACATTTCTAGTTTCGCTTTTGGGGAAGCAGTAACAGTAGTAAGTCAAAATGTTAATTTAAAAAAAGCTATTGAGTTGGGGAAAAACATAAAGCGTGGAATGTGTTTGATTATCGAAGTGAACACAAAACACATATACACAGCCTTTGAAATGTTTTCCAAACAAACATCAAAAAACTCCAGATTCACTGATATGGTAAATATGGTTTTAATGGACGAGCTTAAAATTGACACAATTTTTTCTTTTGATAAGCACTACCCCAAAATGGTTATAAACTCTTGGCGAGAATTTAGAAATAGACTACACTAAACTCAATGCTCACGAAAGTCTTATCTGCCGCGCATTTTGGTTTAGAGGCGATCCCAATTGAGGTTGAGGTAAATGTCTTTAAAAAAGGCTTTCCGGGATTTAGCATAATAGGTCTTCCCAATAAATCAATCGAAGAGGCAAAGGAAAGAGTAAAAACTGCCCTGATTAATACCGGCATTGATTTTCCCAATTTAAAAATTGTTGTAAATTTGGCTCCTGCCGATATTCCTAAAGAGGGATCTTTATATGATTTACCGATTGCAGTAGGGATACTTGCTTCGATGGAAGTAGTCAATCTTCCGGCAGAGAAGTCTTTTTTTTATGGCGAACTTTCTTTAGATGGGGGCCTTCGGCATACAAAAGGAGTTTTTCTTTTGGCTTTGGCTGCAAAAAACCTGAAGATTAAAAATCTTTTTGTTCCATATGATTCTGCCAATGAAGCATCTGTCATAGCAGGAAATAATGTTTATCCGGTAAAAAGTCTTCAAGATTTAATTAATCACTTAAAAGGAATTGTGAAGATTGAGAAATTAAAACGTCGTCCCTCGACTAATCGCTCGGGACGACCCCGAGATGACATCGGGGTCGAATTCGATTTTTCGGAAATTATCGGTCAGGAATCCGCCAAAAGGGCAATGACAATTGCCGCCGCCGGAGGACACAACATCTTTATGCAGGGAACCCCGGGGGCAGGAAAAACAATGTTGGCGCGGGCAACAGCAGGAATACTACCTCCCTTAAATGAAGAAGAAGCTTTGGAAGTAACTAAAATTTATTCACTAACAGGAAATATTCCGCCCGGTGAAGGGTTAATAAAAACCAGACCGTTTAGAACGGCACACCACACTACAAGCAGAATTGGTTTAATCGGAGGGGGAAGTATTCCCCATCCGGGAGAGATTTCGCTTTCCCACAACGGGGTTTTGTTCCTGGACGAATTCCCTGAATTTTCCAGGGGCACGTTGGAGGCACTAAGGCAGCCGATGGAAGACGGACGGGTTTCAATTACCAGAATTGCGGGAAGCATTACTTTCCCCGCCGGATTTATGTTGATTGCGGCTGCCAATCCCTGCCCATGCGGCTATTTGGGAGATCCAAAGCGTGAATGCAAATGCACACCCCGGATGGTTATGAAATACCAAGGCAAACTTTCCGGGCCATTGATGGATCGGATTGATTTACATATAAATGTACCGGCGGTGGACATAGACAAACTCATAGGAGCGAACAGCGAAAAGCGTATAAGCAGAGCTTGCCGCTTCGCGGTAGCGAATAGTAGAAGCAGTAAACAAATAAGAGAGCAGGTAATTAAGGCAAGGGAAATCCAAAACAAGAGATTTAAGGGTTTAAAAATTTACACCAATGCCAATATGAGGAATAAACATATCAAAGAGTTTTGCGATATTGATCCCCAAAGCTTACTTTTGTTAAAACAAGCGGTTAATACCTACAATCTTTCGGCCAGAACATATTTTAGGCTGATTAAAGTTTCCCAGACAATCGCTGACCTCGAAGGCAGTCGCAGGATCCTGCCCAATCATGTCGCCGAAGCCCTGCAGTATCGCATTCGCTCAGGAGACTAGTGATATGAAACAGTTTAATCGGGAAGTTGGAAAAAGGGGAGAAGAGATTGCGGCGAAATATCTTCAGGATAGAGATTATAAAATTCTTGAAAAGAATTATTCGACCAAATTTGGAGAAATAGATTTAATCGCGGTTAAAAATAATGTTTTGTCTTTTGTCGAGGTGAAACTAAAACAAAGCGAGGATTTTGGCACCCCCGAAGAAATGATCGGCAGAGGTAAGTTGGCAAGAGTACAGCACATGGCTGAGTTTTATTTACTGGAAAACCCCAAAATTGCCAAAACCTGCGAAATCTATTCAATTGATGCGGTTTGTATTGTGAGTGACGGGGAGGGTGGAGTGAAAAGGATAAACTTATATGGAAATATCGGATTTGAATAACCAATTTTTGAAAAATTGTGAAATTAAAAGAAGGAAGAAACTTTATTGCGCAAGCAACAAACTTGTTTATTACCGGGGGAATTGGGACGAAAAAATCTTCAAAAAATCAATTGCGATTGTAGGCAGTCGCAGAATGACCAGATATGGCAAAGATGCAGTTGATAAGTTTGTTTCTGGATTTGTAGCGGCGGGGGTAGCGACAATTTCCGGATTTATGTATGGGGTGGATACCGAGGTTCACCAAAAGACTGTTGATTATGGAGGAGTGACCGTTGCGGTTTTTGGGTGTGGTTTGGATGTAATTTATCCCCCCGAAAATGAAAAGCTTTACGCCCAAATTTTAGAAAATAATGGGCTTGTAATTAGTGAATATGAGCCTTCCGCCAAACCCCATCTTTGGAAGTTTCCCCAGAGAAATAAAATTGTTGCCGGTCTTGCCGGTTTAGGGGTTTTGGTCATCGAGGCCGGAGAAAAAAGCGGGGCATTAATCACGGCCGGGTTGGCAAGAAAGATGGGTAAGAAAGTTTATGCGGTTCCCGGACCGATTAATTCTGAAGTTTCGATAGGAACCAACAATCTTATAAAACACGGTGAGGCAATAATGGTAACGGAACCGAAGGATATAATAAAGATCAGGTCCTCCTTCGCCCTTTCGACTTCGCTCAGGGCTTCGCGGGACAAGCCCGAAATGAATATTTTGGAGCTTGAAATTTACAAGACTTTGCAAACAGAACCTTTAGACATTGATGAGATTGCTGCAAAAATTGGCGGCAACATTGCTGAAGTCGGCAGTACTCTTTCTGTAATGAGTTTAAAGGGTATTATTACCGAATCGGGAGGGAAATATTATTTACAGAGGTGAATTCCATTTGGTGTAACACCCCGGATATTCAACCTCGTATCCACCAAAAGATTTTTTAAAATGAGTAAAACCAAGCCAGCTTTTATTGGGAAATCTTTGGTCATATATGCCTTCAAAATCAAAAATCTTTGCACCTTTTTTCTTTGCCCATAAAATTCCCTTCCAAACAATTGCGTATTGGACTTGACTTTTTCTCCCTTCCTTTCCGGTAAACGCTTGCCAGTAATATGCATTTTTCCCGCAAGAAAGAAATATTGCCCCTGATGCAAACTCTTCCGATATAAGAAATAAACAGTTATCCTTGAAAGATTTCTTGAGATAAATCAGATGAGAAAGTGGAGGAATATAGCGTTTATAACCAACCGCTTGCTTCCAGATTTCCCTGAATAATTCTATATTTTCAGTAGTATTTATTTGAATATTAAGGGTTCTTTTAATGGCGTATTTAGCGTCCTTTTCCAGATATTCGTATAACTTTTGTTTGGACATACTCAATTCTAAATGAAGGGTTATTGTTGGTAGGTAGGGTGACTTGCATAACCGGTAACCGTGTGTATATAATGAATCATGAAGAATGGACCTGAGACTGGTGGTTAGTTGGGGCTCGATGATAGTTTGAAAAGCCCTGTATTTTTTTCTTAGTCTTTCGATTTCTTCGAAATTTATTTCTTTCGGTCTTTGGATTTTTAAAACACTACCAATTAACGGTATTTTTTTAACGAAGTAATTTGTGTTGTTTATTCTTTCCACCGTCCAACCGATTTGGGAAAGATAATCGGCGTATTGCCGCGATTGGCGAATGTCTGGCATTTAAAAAACCGGTTTAATAATTTTGCTTTTTATGCGGAGGAGTTTCCAGCGGATTTTTTCAACGATTCGGTAGATTGTATAGATTGGTTTATTGATTACTAGATCCCAAGTACCCAAAAATTCAACTACTTTGGGATTATAACCTTCTTTAAAGCGGGTAAAGCCCTTGCCTTCTTCCCGGCCCCAAAGATCGAAAGTGGTTAACCCCAGTTTTTTTCCAAGTTTTATTGCCTCCCACATCATTAGATTATTGGCCATAATGTTTTTGTATTTGTCGGTCGAGGCGCCGTAGGGATAGTAAAGAAAGTCTTTCCAGACAAACAAAATCCAGGTGGTAATTACTTCACCTTTGTAGGTTGCCGTCAGTAAATGGGCAACACTACCTTTTAAGTATTGCCACATTAAGCGGTGGTATTTTTCGCTGTGGGCATAAAATCCCTGTCTCTGTGAAGTTTCTTTGGTGAGTGTCAGGTATTTTTCGAAAGTTGTATCGGTGCTGTCTTCTTTGACGACAACACCACTTTTTTGTGCCAGGCGGATGTTATAACGGGTTTTGGAAGAAAAGCTTTTCAAAATGTCGTTCTCCGGACGAGTTAAATCAATCCAAAAGGTGGTGGGGGTGAATAGTCTTTTCCCGGAAACGCAGCCGTTTTTTTTGAGCAGATCAATAGATTTTTTTCTATCCGTTATTCGCTGTTCGCTATACGCTACATTAGGCTCGAGTTTTATGAAGATTAAGCCATTCTCTTTACCGGTTTTTTTTAAATCCTCCAGCATTTTTTTTGTTGGAGCAGGACCCTTTTCAAAAATACCGATTTTATATGGCGTTAGGGGAATTTTATGAAGAGTTATAATTCCGTATTCCGTTTCCAGAATTTCATTCCCCCAAGCCTTTCTGAACTCTCCCCACTCGGGAGTTTGCAAAGGGTGCGAGACTGTTTTAATACCCATATACAGAACCTCCTCCAATAGTTTCTAACAGATCTTCGGGAATATCAACTAAAAACCTTGAGGGAGGATTGGAAACTTTTTCGCCGAAGTAGATTCTGCGGGAGGCATAACTTAAATAAAGGAGTTTTTTGGCTCTGGTCATACCCACATAAGCCAAGCGTCTTTCTTCTTCAAGCTGGTCTTTTTCCCGGAGACTTTTTGAATGGGGGAAAAGGCCTTCTTCCATGCCGACGATGAAAACAACCGGAAATTCCAACCCTTTGGCGGCGTGGAGGGTCATTAAGGTAACGCAATTTTTTGATTCATGTATCGGGCCTGCTTCAACTAAAGATACGTTTTCCAGAAATTCATTAATGTCGGGAAATTCTGTTGCTACGGATCTTAATTCCTTGATGTTTTCCAGTCTCGCCAGATTCTCCTCCGATTCTTTTTGAAAAAGATCAAGATAACCTGTTTTATTTAACACTTCGTCTAAAATATCGAGGGTTGTTATGTCTTTAATGTTGTTTAGAGATTGCTGAAGATTAATAAATTTTTCCAGTCTCCTTTTCCCTATTTTTTCAATTCTTTTTTTGGAAACCGAGTCTTTGGGATTGACAAGCAGTCTTAGGTAGGAAAGGATATCTCTTACCTCTTTTCGTTCATAAAACCTCACTCCGCCCACAAGAACATAAGGGATTCTCGCATGAAGAAGCGCCTCTTCCAAAACACGGGATTGGGCATTCGTTCGGTAAAGAACGGCCAGATCTTTAAATTGATACCCTTTGTAGGCGTTTAGTTTTGAAATGTTGTCAACAATAAAACTTGCTTCATCAAGCCCGTTTTTGGCAGTGTAGATTTTTATCCTTTCTCCTTTAGGGTTTTGTGTCCAAAGTTTCAAGATCGGATGCAATTGGTTTTTGGAAATTACCCGGTTGGCAGCGTCAAGAATGTTTTGCGTTGATCGGTAGTTCTGTTCCAAATTAATTATTTTAATATCGGGAAAATCTTTTATTAAATAGTTTATGTTTCGATAGTCCGCACCGCGCCATGAATATATACTTTGGCTCGCATCGCCAACGACTGTAATATTTTTGTTTTTGGCCACAAACATTTTTATTAGAGCATATTGAATTTTATTTGTGTCCTGCCATTCGTCGACAAAAACATGCGTCAGTTTTTCCTGCCATTTTGTTAGGACCCGAGGGTTTTCTTTAAGGAGAGAGGTTGCTTTAAGAAGCAGGTCGTCAAAGTCCAGAGCTTGATTTTCTTTGATTCTTTTCTCATAGGCCGAGTAGACTTTAAATACCGTCTCTCCCCACTCGCCTTTTGCATATTCGGAGTAACCGAGAGGGGTAAGCATTTGGTTTTTGGCATCGGAGATGCTTGCCAAAACGGCTGCGGGGTTATAAACATCCGTTGAAAGATTTAGTTCTTCAAGGATTTGTTTTACCAGCTGTTTTTGATCTTCTGAGTCATATATCAAAAAAGAGGGGGGAATTCCTATTTCCTTTCCGTCAATTCTTAAGATTTTTGCGCAAAAAGAATGGAAGGTGCCAACAAAACTCGGAGTTTGGCCAGCCAGTTTTATGATTCTTGCTTTCATTTCTCCAGCTGCTTTATTCGTAAAAGTCATCAAGAGGCAATTCTCAGGTTTTACCCAGTCTTGGTGAATAAAATATGCGACACGGTGAGTTAAAACTTTGGTTTTTCCGCTTCCTGCACCGGCAAGAACTAACAAAGGCCCTCCGATATAGGTAACGGCCGCTATTTGCTCGGGATTAAGATTGTTAAGAAGCTTGTGGCTTTGGCTTTGATTCAATACAATAGACATGATGGTTGAAATAAAAAAAGAACCCAGTAATTCTAACACCCGCAGCTTAAGTTTTTTATTGGTAATTTTGGCAATTATTGTTGGAATTGTTTGTGGAATGTTTTTCTTGGGGAGATTGCTTAAAGACAACGGTATCAATACCCCAGCCCAATTGGTATCGAGTTTCCTTTTTCCGGATAAAACCAATATTAAATCTGACGGAGGAAGACTTAATGTTTTGATATTAGGTAAAGCTGGAGTGGGAAATTCCGCCCCCGACCTGACGGACACGATGATTGTGGTTTCCGTTTCGGGCAAGAGAGGTTATGTAAAACTCTTTTCGATTCCCAGAGATATTTGGGTTCCCTCAATCAGGGCAAAGATAAATAGTGCATATTATTGGGGGAAGCAAAATAATGAAGGGAACGAAACCGAACTGGTAAAGTCCTTGGTTTCCGGGATTTTGGGACAGCCAATTTACTACGCCGTAGTCGTTGATTTTTCGGGTTTTAAGGAAATCGTCGATGAGTTGGGGGGAATAGACATCAATGTTGAAAGGGATTTTGTGGATGAAAAATATCCTATTGCGGGGAAGGAAAATGACAAATGCGGCGGTGACAGGAAATTTCTTTGCCGCTTTGAAACCGTGACTTTTGTAAAAGGGGTGACCCACATGGACGGAGAAACAGCCCTAAAATTTGTCAGGTCTAGAAACGCGCAAGGTGAAGAGGGAACGGATTTGGCAAGAGAGGCTCGGCAACAGAAAGTTATCTCGGGAATCGAAAAGGAAATTTTGTCGGTTGCCACTTTGGCCAATCCCATAAAAACACTTAATCTTTGGCGGGTGGTCCGTAAATTTGTAAAGACGGATATGGACGAATCCGCGGTTGCGGTACTAGCCAGAAATATTCTATCTGCCCGCAAAAACATCAACTCCTTTGTTTTTCCAGAAGAATTGTTGATAAACCCGCCCGAAAACCAGAAGTATGATTTCCAGTATGTTTTTGTTCCGAAAAAGGGCAGTTGGGACGAAATTCACATGTGGATAAACGGCCTGTTACAATGAAAACACTTTTCCACAGAAATTTCTTTGTCATTGTTGTGTTTGTTTTTGCTTTTCGCTTGCTGTTGGCCTTTCTCCCCAGCTTCACCATTGATATGAACAATTGGATTGCCTGGTCAGGGATGCTTGGAGGATCCGGACCACTAAAGTTTTATTCGCTTCCCGGATGGACAGACTACACGCCGGGGTTTTTATACCATCTTTGGCTGTTGGGAGTTATAGATAAAGGTTTGCATTTCGGTGTTTCCCTCTATCCATTTTTGGTCAAACTGCCGGTTATTGCTGCGGACATAGGAGTAGGAGTTTTACTTTACAAAATGCTGTTGAAAAAAAACTTCAATCTTGCCGTCTTTGCCTTTCTTGCCTACACGGTTAACCCCGTGGTGATGTTTACAAACAGTATTTGGGGGCAGACGGATGGCCTGATCGCCCTTTTTTTACTGTTGAGCGCCTACTTATTAGTGGAAAAAAGGAGTGTTCTTTTTTCTTCTCTCTTTTGGGCCCTGGCCCTTTTTGTAAAGCCTCAGGCGCTGGTCGCTCTGCCCGTACTTCTTTTGTTTCTCTTTTTCGCCAACAAACGAAAACAGGCAGTCTTTTTTATATTGTTCTCTTCGGTTTTTATTTTCCTGATCGGTTTGCCTTTCTTTGCTGCCTCGGATCCTGTTTTGGGTTTGCCAAAGTTGATAGCAAAAATGTCCAACGAGTCCCCGTTTACTTCCGTGATGGCCTTTAATTTTTGGGCGTTGGTTAAAGGAATGTGGATTCCCGACTCCGGAACTTTCTTGGGAATAAAGTACGTTTACTGGGGGGCAATTGTTCTGGTGAGTACACTGGGCTTGATTTTTCTAAAGATGGCCGGGCCGGTTAAGAAATCTCAGAATGTGTACTTTTACTTGGGGTTGGCCTATTTGGCGTTTTTTCTTTTCCCGACCCGGGTGCACGAACGCTATATTCTTGTCTCTTTACCCTTTTTTCTTTTATCAGCCGGGCTTATGTATTCGAAAGTTGAGTTTGTTTTGTTTTTCTTTTTATCTCTACTGGCTTTAATAAATATTTATCATCCCTACGCCTACTACACACCAAACAGTTTTCTTTCCAGTGCCAAAATTCTCGAACTAACTACCTCCTCGTATAAATTTATCTCACTTCTTTATGTGCTTTTGTTTTTCGCCTATTTGTTTAAGGATAGAATACAAAAAAGCCTTAAATTAAATATTAACTTTTCAAAAATGTTTGTCAGAAAAAAGGGAAAAGAGTCGTCTTTTCCGGTATGTAGTCTGACGTCAAGCTATATCAAATATTCGTTAATTGCGATTTTTCTTTTTTCTTTTCTGACAAGGGTGGGTTGGTTGGGGAATCCAAAAAATGAATATTTCGATGAGGTGTATCATGCCTTTACGGCCAGACTGGTTCTTCATGGCGACCCCAAAGCGTGGGAGTGGTGGAATCCGCACCCCGAAGGTTTTGCCTACGAGTGGACTCACCCGCCCTTGGCTAAGTTGGGGATGGTCTTGGGAATGAAGATCTTCGGCGAGAATTCCTTTGGCTGGAGATTCCCGGGAGCGTTTTTGGGGGTGGGGAGCGTTTTGTTGGTTTACTTACTCGCTGTAGAAATTTTTAAGGATAAATTGACCGGGGTATTATCCTCTGCCGTATTTGCTCTGGACGGGCTTCCCGTGGTCATGTCGCGTATCGGCATGAACGACAGCTATATTCTCTTTTTTTCCCTGGCCTCGATATACCTTTTTATGAAAAAACAGGATTATCTTGCCGCCTTTTCCTTCGGTCTTGCCCTTGCTTCCAAATGGTCCGCCATTTGGGCCATACCAATCCTGTTTGTGCTGTGGCTGGGCAGAAAGAAAAAAATCAATATTGGTTTGCTGTGGTTTTTGCTTCTGCCCCCGATTATTTATTTGGCATGTTATGCCCCGATGTTTTGGACGGGGCACAATCTGGATATCTTTTGGGAAATGCAAAAACAGATGTGGTGGTATCACACCGGCCTAAAGGCAACCCATCCTTATACTTCTTCCTGGTGGAGCTGGCCTCTTTTATTAAGGCCTATTTATCTTTACACCAGCAATGAAATAAACGGTTTTGTGTCCAGAATTTACGTCATGGGAAATCCTGTGGTTTTTTGGTTTGGTTTTATTGCCGTGATTGCTTCATTCGTTTACGCTTTTGTTGAGAGAAACAAGAAACTCGCGTTTGTTGTTTTCTCCTACCTTATTTTCTTTGTTCCCTGGGCGGCTTCTCCCAGAATAATGTTTTTGTATCACTACTTACCCTCTATTCCATTTTTGGCAATTGCAAGCGGCTATATCTTGCGCCGTTTTCCAAAAATTGTTCCTTATTTCTTTATTTCTTCAGTTCTTGTGTTTATATATTTTTATCCGCACTTTGCGGGGCTAAGAATACCTTTGGACTTGGACACTTCCTATTACTGGTTTTCTTCCTGGAGATAGGGGTTTAAAAGTTCCAAGCACCTTGTACAAAATTTGTAATCCCGCTAATAAAAAGACAAAAGAAAACGGCTAATGTTAGAAAATATAGAAGTTTAAACCTCCATGTTAAGGATTCAATCATAATAAATACGGGAAAAATAAGACAAAGGTAACGGGTGGAAGACAACCACCACGATTGAGACGTGACAAGAATAATATTGGCTGTAGTCCACAAAATAAGCTCTATCGGTAGAAGTTTTTTTCTTTGAAATACCAGATAAACCGTAAGTAAGATAGGCATTATTAAAACCGACATAAAGTCAACAGTAACAGGATCTATTTTATTCTGTTTTATTAGACTCTTGGTGTATTTGAAATTACTTGCATATTGGGGAACTGGATTTACTAGTGTTTTACTCCAATAACTTTCCAGTCTGTCGTTAAAATAAAACGGGTCTTTGTAAATAGTGAGGTTAATTAAAAGATAAATTAAAAAACCCGACACAACGATGCTTATTCTGATAAAGTTGGATATTGCAGATGAAAGGTTAAATGATTTCATTGACCCTTTAATTATGTAAAAGGTTAGGGGCAGAATAACCAATATTCCTTGGAGTTTGGTCAGGGTTAAAAAAAATCCGAAAATAAATGCCAAAGTAAGTTTGTTTTGGTAAAGAAAATAGAAAAATAAAATTAGTAGCATAAAATATAAGCCCTCGGCATAAGTTAAAGTGAAAAATACTCCTATTGGAGAAAAAATAAAAAGTAATAAAATCCTTAAGGTTTTTGCTTTAGAATATTTTAAAATTCTGGACAAGAAAAGGAAAAAAACAGAATGGCCTATTATGGAGCAAATTGTAGTAACAGCAACTGCGGAAATATAAAAATTCGATAAAACAAAACTTATAATTTTTATCAAAATCGGATAAAGAGGCGGGAACACAATCAGGTTATTTTTATCCCAGTACTTAACATATCCATTCTGTGCAATAAATACATAATGCCCCCCGTCCCACCTTTTTAGTCTCTCAACGATAAGACCCAAGGAAAATGATTGTTCATTGTTGAAATATAAATATACCCCAACCAATAAAATTAAGGCAATCTGATAAAGGATAAAGATAAGCCAAGGCCACAAGATATTTAATACTTTTGAATTATCCTTTTTCATTACAGCTTGTTGCAGGAAAGGACAGTGTCATAGATACGGATATTCACTTCTTTTGAAAAATAGATTTCTTTGAAGTTTTTTTCAAAAAAATCATAATTTATTTTTACTCCTTCTATGGAGGTTGGATTTTGGATTTCGATGTAATCAACACCCCCTATTTTAAGAAGAGAACATATCTGTGCCAAGTCTGACGATTGTAAGATGTTCTTTAAAAGTTTTAATCTTTCGTCGGTATCGTACCCTGCTGACCAGGGAAAATACGGCCAGCCTAAGAATATCTTTCTGCCCGCAAGGGAGGCCGGATCGTATATGTACAAGGCGTTGAGAAACACCGAATCTTTTGGTGTGTTATTGATAATGAATTGTTCGACCTCATTGTTGTTGCCGTCTTTAATTTCTGCGTAAACATCATTTTTTATCGGGAAGATGTCGATAATTCCCGAGAGGGTCATGATAAACACATAAAACATGGCAACAACTTTACCCAAGGTTTTATATTTCCATAACCGGTAAATTGAGTAGGCGGCAAACATGTTGGCGCCTATGACAAAAAGATTAAAAAATTTGTGATTGGCCGCGATTTCGGACGAAAACCTAAAAAGATTTCCGATTACAAAGAAGGCAATGAAGGATAGAAACACTTTTCTTTGTTCCCTTTTGGCAAGAATAAAACCGACTGGTGCCAACACAGAAACCAAACCGAGATTAAAAAACCAATATTTTATAAAAGAAAGGGCTGTAGGGCTGTCAATGAGGTAACCTGGGTGGAAAAAGTTCGTCAGATTTGAATTTCCCATATAAATAATTTGTGGAAGGGCAACAATCGCGGACACCAAAGCGATTAGGAAAAGTTTCTTTCTGATGTTGCCAAAAAGCAGAAACAGGATTAGGAGGGACAATCCCATCATGACAAACACACCCAAATGAATAAAAGGGAAAAAACCGATAAGTATTCCCAGGATCAGGGACTTGTTTAAACTTAATCTGTCTGTTTTTTTATGGGCTCTATATATAAGGAGAATAAACAGCAGGAAAGCCGCATAGGCAAAAGCCAGATGTCTTTGGTTGGTATAAATGTTTAAACTCCAGAAAGCGGAAACCAAATTGCTGCCGTCATAGGGGGCGAATGAAGGGAAGGTATTGTTGTTGATAATTTCAAGGGGAGTATGTAAAGAAACAGGGTGTTTTTTAAAAAATTCCAAAAAAGACAAAGAGCCGTTAAAGAGAAATAGGATGCAGGAAAGAACGGAAACAAACCTTTTTTTGAAAAGTTCTTTGGCAAGAAAGTAGATTGCCAAAAGAAGCGCAAAGAAAGAAAGAGCACTTAATGAATTTAAGGCCCAATCCAACCCAACCCCTGCCTTTTCAAGTATGGCAACAGCCCAGAAGAAAATAAAATGATATTTTATGGGTGGGCCCGAAAAAAGAGGATACTGCGGGGGGAAATTACTTCCCAGGGAAAAAGATCTGATCAATGGAATTGTGGCCGCAAAATCACTCCAGACTTTCGTGGCGATTTTGAGATTGCCTGACGGAGTGACCCTGAAAGTTTTCCACATCAAACACCAAGAAAAGATAAAGAGAACTGCAAAAAACAATAAACCAATTATTCTTTTTTTATTCACCATTGGCGTTTGTTTTAACTACCCTTAAAAGTATAGCAAACGTTTGAGGTTACAGAGCCAGTAGGAGTGATCCGACAAGAAGAAGAATACCGATTCCTATTCCGATAACAGTTGGGAATGAAGTTCCGGCGTCGGGTAGAGAGGGCTCTTCCGCTACGGAAACTGGAGTTGGTGTCGGTGTCGCTGCTGCCGATGTTGATGTCGGTGTCCCTGGGCCTGTTGTTGGTGTGGCAGTTGGGGTTGCTGATGACGTTGGGCTTCCGGTAGGAGTAACCGTCGGGGTTGCTGTCGGTGTTCCCGTACCGGTTGGCGTTGCCGTCGGTGTAGCCGTAGGGGTTGCTGTTCCCGTCGGTGTTGATGTGCCTAGGGTAAATGTCAAAGCAGTACAAGAAATAGGAGCGGCTGCCTCGGGTTTACTTTCGGGAGCGGTTGGGGAAACTGACTCTTTTCTTAATTGGTAGAGCCTTACGGCTGTGAATATCGCAATCCCGGCCAAAATCAAAGTGGCAATTATTATCACTATTGTTGTAATTTTATTTTTCATATTTTTTTAGAACCAACCCAAAGTTGCATGGTGTATTTGAGCTGTCACAGTAAATGACGAAACTCCTGCCGGAATCGTATATTCAATATAATATTCATTTGTCCCCGGTTTTTTGTTTGCAGTTTCAGGTTTCAAAACTCCGTTAATTGTGAACCTGGCTTTGTCAATCTGGTTAGCCGGAATTCCTGAAACCGTAAACCTCACTACATCTCCGGCACTTAAAGTTGACAATTGTGTCCCGGTAAGAAGATTCCAATTTATGTCATACGCTTTAACCGCAGAGCATACCGCATTAATCCCCAGTGTGGGTGTTGGTGTTGGGGTTGATGTAGATGTTCCACAAACACAATCGGGGTCATTAGGGCAGAGTCCATTAACACAATGCCCGCCGCTGGGACCCCCGGGGCAGTTCAAAGAAGACACACAATGAACATAATCATTGCATGGTTCGCCACAGCCAACATATCCCGGCATAGGTGTCGGCGTCGGTGTGGGGTTGGCACGAGAGCATGACGTGATCGGAGATTTACACGCCACCGAACGATCACCCAAAGTCGTGTAAGACACACATTCACCGGTATGGTCTATGCACCATCCTGGTTCAACGGTATTAGCATTCATAGTCGGTAGTGGACAAGCAGTCGTTGCAGGACATGTTCTAGTTCCACAACTTCCATCTGATACAGTAAAAGAAGGAAGACCACAAAGAGGTGCGCCGCAGTTTTGCGCAGGAGGACAATTTGTACCTCCTCCTGGACAAGCAGCTGTTGCGTCGCAACATATATCCGGGCCGCCACAAGTATCGGCCATACATCGATATGGCAAACCACAATCAGTTCTGCAGGTGATATTTGATGTACAACCAGCTTTTTCGCGGATGTCTTGCTGCTGTTTGACAAGAACTATCCCTGCCGCGATTCCTCCGATTAAAACAACTAGCCCCAAAATTGTGGCAATCATTTTTCTTCCCCCAAACTTTTTCTTTGGTGGGGTATTTACTTCCTGGGGGGGTGCGTCGGTTATCGTTTGAATCGGATTTGGGAAGGAAGTATCCTGAGCCATGCCGGAAGGAATTGGGGGAATATTAGTGTCTTCAGGAAAAACCTGAGGGTCAGGATTTTGGCCCGCTTTCGCCGAGGCTTCTGTGGGTAAATTTAAATTATTTTGGTCAGGCATCTAACAAATAGTACCCCACTTATAAAAGTATAGCAAACGTTTGAGGTTACAGAGCCAGTAGGAGTGATCCGATAAGCAGGAGTATTCCGATTCCTATTCCGAAAACAGTTGGGAATGAAGTTCCGGCGTCCGGTAAGGATGGCTCTTCCGCCATGGGAACTGAAGTTGGGGTTGCTGCTGCTGATGTTGATGTCGGTGTTGATGTTCCCGGGCCTGTTGTCGGTGTGGTTGTCGGGGTTGCCGTTGCCACCGGAGTAACCGTCGGAGTTGCTGTCGCTGTAGCCGTCGGTGTGGCAGTTGGAGTAGGAGTAGGAGTTTTACTTCCTGTCGGTGTCGGGGTGGGAGTACCTGTTGACAAGGTAAATGTCAAAGCAGTACAGGAAATAGGAGCGGCCGCCTCGGGCTTGCTTTCCGGTGCGGTTGGGGCAACTGCCTGCTGCCTTAATTGGTAGAGACGTATTGCAGTAAATACGGCAACCCCTGCCAAAATCAAGGTTGCAATTATTATTACTATTGTTGTAATTTTATTTTTCATAATTAAAACCAGCCTAAAGTGACATGGTGTAATTGCGCGTTAATTGTAAAAGATGTTGTTTCTGCCGGGATAGTATATTCATCGTAGAATACGTCGGGCCAGGGGGCTTTATTGGTGGTTTCGGGTCTTGTGGTTCCATTGATTATGAACCTGGCTTTATCAATCTTACTAGCCGGCGTTCCGGAAACAGTGAACCTGATTTTGTCACCTGGCTTTAGGGTAGAAAGTTGTGCGATGATTATCGGACCCCAATTGGTGTCGTAGGCCTTGATGTTTTGGCACACCGCTGTTTCTCCCGGTGTTGGTGTTGGACATTCACATCTATATCCTACAATACATCCTGTAACCGGATCGTAATTAGGTTTTATACTACAACCTATTCCTGGGCAGAAGTTGGGAGCTGGAGGAGCAATATTTGGGCATATAGCTTTACAGCTGGTACCGCAGTTACTGCTTGAGGTGTAGCAAACTCCGCTGTTGGGTTTCTGGCCGTAAAGCTGGACATTGCTAGCGCAGGCGTTTAAATCAGTGTAGAGGTCGGTTGTCTGAATACAGGTGTAGTTATCTGTGCGGCAGTAGTACATTTTGGCACCGGCAGGAGTTGGTGTCGGGGTTGGGGTTGGTGTTGACCCCGGTGTCGGCGTCGCATCCCTACCACATTCCTGACAACAAATTCCTCTTACTCCCGAAACCAGACATGAACCGGTGGCATTGCACTTTCCTATGTTACTGCAAGAGGTAGCACTATAACAGCCGCCGGCACCAGTACATGATGGTGGTGCCTTGGGTACACAGCACCAATTACTTCCACATTGCAATGTACCGAATGCATCCTCGCTATCAGCTAAACAATGGTCTTTACAAGTACCGCCCTTATCATCACAGTCAGTCTTTGGAGCACCCTTCTTGGGTACGCAGCACCAATTACTTCCACATTGCAATGTACCGAATGCATCCTCGCTATCAGCTAAACAATGGTCTTTACAAGTACCGCCCTTATCATCACAGTCAGTCTTTGGAGCACCCTTCTTGGGAACGCAGCACCAATTTGCTTTTCCACATTCCGACTTACGATATGCATCCTCGCTATCAGCAGAACAACGGTCTTTACAACTACCGCCAGCATCAGTACAGTCGCCAGCGGCTTTTTGTTGGAAGAGTTGCTTTTGGCCGACGAGGATGACGCCGGCGCCGATGGCGCCAATTAAAAGAAATATTCCAAGGATTGTGGCAATCATTTTTCCCCCAAACTTTTTCTTTGGTTTATCCGATGTAATTATTGGCGGGAGACCCGACGGAATATTTCCTTCTTGAGGGAGTGCGTCGGTTATCGTTTGAATCGGATTTGGGAAGGAAGTATCCTGAGCCATGCCGGAAGGAATCGGGGGAATATTGGTATCTTCCGGAAAAACCTGGGGGATTTGATTGTCGTTGGGATTATTTTGGTCAGGCATTTTTTAGAAATTAGAGCAATTAGGTCAATTTAGCTTTCAGATACTTTCCACAACAAAAAACTGAAAGCGATTACTCCTATACCCATAATAGATAGTATTAAAGTGGGTGTCAATACGCCCGAATCGGGGACGGGGGGAAGGGTTGCGGATGGAGAAGCGGTCATGGTTGCTTTGGGTGTGGAAGAAGGCGAGGCGGTTGGTGAAACTTTCGGTGTTGCCGAAGGGGTGGCTTCATACGCCGGTCCTTCGGAAGCCTTTACGATAAAACTTCTAACCAAAGATCTGGTTATACCTTGGGCGTCTTTCCAGGTAAGGGTTATTTTGTGAGACCCCTCGGATAAACCTTGTGGGGGAGTCCACTTCCACTCTCCCGACCGGGGGATTTGGACACCGTCGGTGGTAACGGGGTCTGATTCGACGGTGATTGTCAGATTGGTATTGGCCGGTCCTTGGCCGAAAAATTCGGGGGTGGCGGTGGTAATAACCTCACCGTCATCAACGCTTTCCAAGGTTACGGACTGCGCGGATGGGGTGGCAATTTGGTTTGGTATATTAAAGCCCGATTGTTGACTTTTTCCTTCGGGGGCTTCCAGCGATGATCCCGGCAAATCGCTTGTTTCGGAGGGGGGATTATTTTTGAAATCATAGACCTGTCCCAATATCATTGCCGGAGTGGGATTGGCTGATTGGGGGTAAATCTGGGCGGTCGCGATTTCATTTTGTCCGCCTTGGACCGTTATTTCCAAAAGAGTGGTGGCTGGATTAATTTCAACGTAAGATGAGAGGTTGGTTGATCGGGCATAGGAAATGGGAATAAGCCAGCTGCCGTTTTGAGAGGTCAGGGTCGAAAGAAGATTCCCGCCTATCGAAATATAAACAATGGCGTTCATTGCCGGGTTTCCGGTCGGGGTAAGTACATTTCCCGAAACAATTATGTTTTGTTTTGGTTCGGCAAGTGATGGCCCTGTTTTTACTTGCCACAAGACTCCGTTGTTATCATAATCTTTTCCTCCAGAGATGACTTTGAAAAAGTATGGCGTGTTTGCTTTTAGCCCCGCAAGTTTAGACAGGTGGGTAAAATTCTCGATTTCCACTTCTTCTTTTTCTATATTTCCCAAAGATGATTCTTTTAAACCATATTTAACGGCACCGGTAGTTGCCTTGTCGGTTGTCCAAGATATTATGAACGACGAGTCGGAGATATTTGAAACCCTGACGTCCTTCGGAGACGTTTCTCCGCTTGCGCCAATTTTAAATACCTGGCGATATGAAATAAGGCTTACGCCCAAAGCAAGACTGACCGTCAGAATGAACAGGCCAATTATCATCGGAATCTTTTTTTTGTTCATGGTAATGGCGATATTTGCGGAATTGGTGTTTCTGTCGGTAATACCGTTTCTTTCGGTAATGGAGATTCCTGGGGAGTAGGAACCGGCATGACAACCTCTCCCTTTTCAAAGAAAATGCGACTTTCTAATGTGTCTAAGCTTTTTGTATCCAAATCGGCGCCGACGGGTTTAAGAATTTCAGCCGGTACCGTAGGTGAAGGTTTAACCATGAAGACTCTTAAGACACTTAAAACAATCCAACTGACGATAACTATTAAGGTTAGGATTGCTGTACTGACAATACTGGGTAATTTATTTTTTTTCATGGTTCCCAAGATACGGAATTCTTCCGGAAATCACAAGGGTCAAAAACGTTTCATCTTCACCCTTTGACGCCCCGATTTGGACAGTGTCAATTTGAACTGGTAGGCGAAGGTTCTCAATATCCTTCAGGAATGAAGAGAGCCCTTGATAGGAACCTGTTGCACTAACCGATAAATTTATACTATTGGAGTTTTCGGGCAGGGATTTTAATTCCGTTGACGTTTCTGTTGTTTCGTTCTTGCCGAGGAGAACAATTTTTTCAAAGGAAAGACCCAGGATATTAACAGCATTTTTGTTGGCTAACCCTTCAAACTGCCGGGTAGCGATCTCAGGCCTTGGCGTATCGAAAACGGCAGTATTGAGGAGCGGCAACCGGGATGTTTCCTGTAACAATATTTGTTGGGCACTCTCCAGATTTTTAATCTTAGTATCCATCGTGGCGATGGTTTCCTCTTTTGATTTGATGTCCACAATCAGCTGAGAAATGGTTAACAAAGTTGGTCTTATGGCAAAGATGCCGAAGAAAGATATCGTTGCCAGAGAAAGTAGTATTTCCAGAAACATCCGCAAATCCCTCTTTTTTCTGTAAAGATCGGTAATGTTTAGAAAAAACGATTTGTATCTTAAATATTCTTTTCTCCAGCCTTGTACCATATTTGTTATTCTTTCTTCTCAGTCTCGGGCTCCAGTTTGATTGTAAAAATAATATAGGATTGATTTTCTTTACCGGAAGCCAGCTGAGAGAGCTCAACTTTCCTAAATTGTTTTTGAGCTTCCAAGTTTGTAATGAATTGGGCGATACCCTGTTCGCTTGCCGAAACAGCGTTTATTTGCGATGAATCAATCCCTAAGGACATTGAAGTTAGAGATACATCGGAAGGCAGGAGAGACGAGATTGTTTTTACCGCCTCTGACTTTGGCGGTTGTTTTGAAATTTCCGAAAATATTTTTAATCTTTTTTGGGCAAGGTTGAATTCCTTTTCGATATCTTGGTAACCGGATATTATTCCGACTTTTTGCTTAATACTCTCATTAAGATCTGAATTTTGAGCATCAAGCCAGAACCGGGAAAGAAAAGCTCCCATGACGACCATCTCGGTAACAATGACGATATACCTAAAGGTTGAAAGCGCCCAGCGAAGAACTCTTCCTAAAATGGAAGCTTCAAATTCGTTTTGTGGCAGTAAATTGATACCCTTTTCTTTTTTGGCAGTCATATCGGCAAGGCGCAACAACAAGTACACACTACGCGCCAATCCCAATATAGCATATGAAAAGAGGTGAAAGAAGTGCTTAAGTCTTTTGTTTCGGCAGAAGTCTTGAAAGCGCCGATTTGATTCTCGCGGCCTTGTTTTTGTGTATAATTTTCTTTTTGGCGGCCCTGTCAGTAAGCGAAATGGCTTTTATTATGGCTTTCTTGCTGCCGGCTCTTTTTGCCAAACGTAAAGAAGCCTCGAGCCTTGAAATAATAAGGCTGTTTACTTTTCCTTTTCTTTTTGAACCCCTTAGAGCTCTTTTTGCCGTTTTCGTAATTGGCATGCAGCTAGTATAATCGAGAAAGATTATGAAATCAATTAAAAAACTTTTCTTTTCTCAACAAACGTCTATTTTCTCCGCTGCCACAATAATTATGCTGATGGTGGTGGCCTCCAGGGTATTGGGTTTGGTAAGACAGAGAACACTGGCTCACTTTTTTGTCCCGCAAGATCTTGCTTTGTTTTTTGCCGCTTTCCGGTTGCCCGATTTAATTTTCGAGGTTTTGGTTTTTGGGACTTTTTCAGCGGCTTTTATTCCCGTTTTTACAAAAGCATTAAAGAAAGGGCGGAAAGAGGCCTGGCTTTTGGCGGGGACGATTGCCAACATCGGTTTATTGGTTTTTCTTACTTTGGCGGTAGTGGTGATAATTTTTGCCAACCAATTTTACGGTTTCTTGACTCCGGGATTTGGTCCTGACCACAGGGAGCAGATAGTTCTGATGTCCAGGATTCTTTTTGCGGCTCAGGGATTTTTTGTCATCAGCTACGTATTGACGGCGATTTTGGAATCCTCCAGAAGGTTTTTGGTGCCTGCCATCGCCCCGCTTTTTTATAATATCGGCATTATTTTGGGGACGGTTTTTCTTTCCCGGCCTCTTGGCCTTTTGGGTCCTGTTGTGGGGGTGGTTTTGGGTGCGGCGTCTCATTTTCTGATTCAACTCCCGTTTGCTTTTAGGTTAGGGTTTAGGTTCTTACCTAAAATCAGGATTGACGACGAAGTAAAAAAGGTTGGCCGGCTCGCACTGCCCCGGATAATTGAAGTTTCTTTTTTGCAGGTTACAAAAACAGTCGAACTTTACCTCGCATCTATTATTTCCACCGCTTCCTATACCTATTTTACTTTCGGCAACAGTTTGCAGCTTTTGCCGGTCGGTCTTTTTGGAACTTCCATTGCGAAGGCAGCCTTGCCCACTCTTTCACGGCAGGCGGATCTGCCGGAAGAGTTTAGAAAAACTTTATTTAACGCCCTGTACCAGGTTTCTTTTTTAATTCTTCCCATTTCCGCCATATTGATAGTTCTTCGTATTCCTCTTGTCCGGTTGGTTTTCGGCACGGACATTTTTAGTTGGGAAGCTACCGTTCAAACGGGGATGGTTGTCTCGGCTTTTGGTGTGGGTGTTGTCTTTCAAGCCCTGGCGGCTCTTTTGGCCCGCGGCTTTTATGCCCTGCATGATACCAAAACACCGGTAGTAATATCGGTTTTGACTATAACTTTAAACATTGCCGCCGATTTTATTCTGATTAAGCACTTTGGTCTTCCTGCCTGGGGTCTTGCGGCCGCTTTTTCCTTTTCTTCTTTGATTCAAGTATTGATTCTCTTTGTCTTTATGAAAAAGAGGCTCTCGTTTAGATTTAATCTGAAAGTAATCACACCATTTATTAAAGCCGCGGTAGCCTCAACCGTTTCCGGTGGTGTGATGTATTTTCTCTTGAAGATTTTTGATAAGTCGGTATGGGTAAAAAAGCTTTCGTTTTTGGGTAAGTTGGACGTAGGGAAAAATATTCCTTTTGAAAAGTTCGTCTTGGACACAAGATTGACCTTTAATTTGCTGGTGCTGACGATTTTTGTAGTTGTTGTGGGAATTACTATCTACTATCTTGCCTCCCTTATTTTACGTTCTGAGGAATTAAAATATTTCTCCGGGCTGGTTAAAAGAATGCTGAAAACAAAAACCGTCGGTTCGATTTCACCAGTCGAGAGCGAGTTGACTATTGACAACAATTAGCACTCTTGTTATATTACTGCTAATACAATGTCGGACGGTCTTACAGCTAGGCAGACCCAGATTTTGAAAGCGCTGATTGATGAGTATATTGATACCGCAGATGCGGTAGGATCGGAGAACCTTGACAAAAAATACAATTTGGGTGTTTCTCCGGCGACGATCAGGAACGAGATGGTTGCTTTAACTAAGACCGGTTATTTAAGACAAACCCATACCTCGGCGGGAAGAATTCCTTCCCCAAAGGCAATGAAATTTTATATAGACCAGTTAATGGAGGAGAAACAGATGAGCCTGGCGGATGAAGTTAAAGTGAAAGAAGAAGTGTGGGATTCGCGGGGGAATTTGGATTCCCTTCTAACCGAGGTGACAAAGTCGCTTGCCGAGAGAACAAGAAATATAGCTTTGGCCGCGACAGACGAGGGAAAAGTTTGGCATTCGGGTTATGCAAGTATCTTTTCAAATCCTGAGTTTTCCGACACTGATGTCTGCATCGGTCTTTTTTCTTTCCTGGAAGAGGCAGAGAGGATAAATGAGCTTTTTTTTGGGAGCGCCAATCAAGGGAATCCGTTTGAAGTATTTTTTGGTGAGGAACTGAACTGGCCGGAAATTGGACCGGTTGGAATGGTGACAACCCATTTTGTTGCAAGAGGAAAAAAGGGAGCCTTGGGAGTGATTGGTCCGATACGGTTAAGTTATTCGACTATAATTCCGACTTTAAAATATTTTAAAAGTATGATCGAAGAAGTAGCAGGCGCATGAGTACCAAAAAACAAATACAAATGCAGTTGGTACGGGCTTTAGCCGATTATGACAATTTAAGAAAAAGAGGTGAGGAAGAAAAAGAAATTTGGTTAAAATTCTCCACGGAGAGAGTTTTAACCAAACTTTTGCCGATTTTGGACATGCTTGAGTCGGCTCAAGATCACCTAAAAGACGGTGGTTTAGCCATTGGTTTGACGGAATTTAGAAAGATTATTGAGGAAGAAGGTTTGGAAGAAATTAAACCTAAACCGGGGGACGCCTTTGACCATAAGGTTCATGAAGTAGTAGAATCTATCGGAGGGGCGAAGGAAAAGAAAGGGCAAATCGCAGAAACGGTTCTTTCAGGTTGGAGATTTGTGGGCGGGCCTGTTATAAGATTTGTAAAAGTTAAGGTTTTTGGAGATAAAATATAATATGTCAAAAATAGTTGGGATCGATTTAGGGACAACAAACTCGGTTGTGGCCGTTATGGAAGGGGGACGCCCCAAGGTTATTCCTGCGGCCGATACGGGACGCAACATTACCCCTTCGGTGGTTGAGCCGATTAAAAATTTGGTTGGGGATGTGGCCAAAAGGCAGGTTGTCTTAAATCCCAAAAACACTGTCTACTCCATTAAAAGAATAATGGGCAGAAGATATGAAGACAAAGAGGTAGGGAGATCGAAAAAGATGGTTCCCTACGAAATCGTAAGCGGAAAAGGAGGTTCGGTCGCAGTCGAGGTTGAGGGGAAGATATTTACCCCGCAGGAGATTTCCTCAAGAATATTAATGAAACTCAAAAAGGACGCGGAAAGCTACCTGGGAGAAAAGGTGGATAGCGCGGTTATCACCGTTCCTGCATATTTTGACGATTCACAAAGACAAGCTACCAAGCAGGCGGGAGAAATTGCCGGACTGAAAGTAGAAAGAATAATCAACGAACCGACCGCAGCTGCTTTGGCCTATGGTTTGGACAAGAAAAATGCACACAAGATTGCGGTTTACGACCTTGGAGGAGGCACCTTTGATATATCCATTTTAGAGTTAGGTGAAGGAGTGTTTGAAGTCAAGGCAACTAACGGAGACACCCACCTTGGGGGAGATGATTTTGACGAAAGGATTGTTGAATATATAGCCTCGGAATTTAAAAAGGATAGTGCCGTTGATCTTTCGGCTGATAAGCAAGCACTGCAAAGAGTAAGAGACGCCGCCGAAAAAGCAAAGATAGAGCTTTCCGCCACAAATGAAATTGAAATAAATCAGCCTTATATTACCCAAAAAGACGGACAGCCGATGCACTTAAACTTGAAGCTAACCAGATCAAAACTGGAAGGCCTGGTGGGAGATTTAATCGAAAAGACAATGAAGCCGGTTGAGGCGTGTTTTAAAGATGCCAAACTGGATCCTCACGACATCGATGAAGTTATTCTGGTGGGTGGAATGACCAGGATGCCTAAGGTGGTTGAGATGGTCAAAAACTTCTTTGGTAAAGAACCCAATAAAAGTGTCAACCCGGATGAAGTTGTTGCCATTGGAGCAGCCATTCAAGCTGGAGTTTTGGGAGGCGAGGTTAAAGACATTCTTCTTCTGGATGTTACTCCCCTAACTTTGGCAATTGAAACATTGGGTTCCGTGGCAACGTCAATGATTCCCAGGAACACCACCGTTCCGACCTCAAAAACGGAAGTGTTTTCGACCGCCGCCGATAACCAAACGCAAGTTGAAATCCATGTCACGCAGGGAGAACGTCCGCTGGCGGCAGATAACAAGAGTTTGGGTAAGTTTATTCTTGACGGAATTCCGCCTTCACCGCGCGGTGTGCCCCAGATTGAGGTTACTTTTGATATTGATGCCTCGGGAATTCTCAAGGTTACGGCAAAAGATAAAGCAACGGGAAAAACCCAAAACATTGCTATCACCGGCGCGGTGGGACTCTCCGATGATGAGGTCAAAAGAATGCAGGAGGAGGCGGAAAAACACAAAGAAGAGGATGAGAAAAAGGCGGAACAGATAAAGGCAAAAAATAGCGCCGATGCCATGATTGCCACGGCGGAAAAAGCTCTAAGAGACGCGGGAGATAAAGCCCCTAAAGACATAAAAGAAAAAGTAGAAGAAAAAGTCAAGGCCCTGAAGGATATATTGGAAACAGGAAGTAAAGAGGATTTGGAACAGAAAACCAAAGAACTTTCGGAAACCCTATCTTCAGTGGGCCAGGCAATGTACGGAGCGGCCCAGCCGGGACAAGAAAAGAAAGGTGAAGAAGCCAAGACCGAAAAAGAAGAAAAAGATAAAGACAAAAAAGAGAAAAAAGAAGAGAAGGCTAAAGGCCCTGAGCCCGCCGAACGGGTAGAAGAGGGAGAAGTAGTAGAATAACAAGTGTGGCAGCTTCAAAATCCGATTATTACGATACATTAGGCATCTCCAAGTCCGCTTCGGCGGATGAAATTAAAAAGGCCTATCGCAAGCAGGCTTTGGAGTGGCATCCGGACAGACATAAAGACGACAAGGAAACGGCGGAGAAGCGTTTTAAGGAAGTAAACGAAGCCTATCAGGTTTTATCCGATCGGGAGAAAAAAAATGCCTACGATCAATATGGTCATGATGCTTTTACTCCCGGAGGAATGCCCGGAGGTTTTGGGGGAGCCGGCAGTCCTTTTACTTATACATACACTACCCGTGGTGGGGGTGGAGAAAATCCTTTTGCCGGATTTGATTTTGGCGATCCCTTTGAGATTTTCGAACAATTTTTCGGAGGGGGCACCCCCTTTAGGCAAGCAAGGTCTGTTCCCAGGTATTCAATTACTATAGATTTTATGGAGGCCGTTAACGGTGTTTCTAAAGAAGTCGGGATTGGGGGAGAGAAAAGGAAAATAAAAATTCCGGCGGGAGTTTATGAAGGAGCAAGGATCAATTTTGGCGACTTCATGCTTTCCGTCAATATCAAACCGGACGATCTCTTTGAAAGAGACGACGATGATATTTATGTCAAGATAAATATTCCCTATTCTTTGGCTGTTTTGGGAGGGCAAATTGAAGTGCCGACTATTGACGGAGAGGTGAAAATAAGAATTAGGGCAGGAACTCAATCGGGAATAATGATCAGACTTCGGGGAAAAGGTGTAACTCATCTTCATGGACGTGGAAAAGGAGACGAATACGTCCGCCTCAACATTCTGGTTCCCGACAAACTCTCAAGGGAGCAAAGAGGAGTTATTGAGGAAATGAAAGAAGAAGGGCTCTAACTATATGCCTGAAAATGCCGCAGAAATTGTGATCGATGGTGCCATACCAAGGGTTGAAAAAATTCAGGGCGAGGAAATACCGAGAGTTATTGTTCAAAGGATTGAAGAACACCTTCTTACCGAGAGACACATAACGGATATTTCGAAAGAACCTGGTGGCCGTACAGGTGCTTGTGGTTTTGCAACATCATACGTGTCCGAGGTAGTTGTACCGGAATTCATTGCTGAAAAAAAATGCGACTTGGCAACCTGTGTTGTTGAAGCAGAAAGATTGGGACATATGGTGCCAAGAGATTTACAGGGTTCTTCATTCTTACGACACGGCTTTTCCATCATAGTTGACCGGAGTTCAGAAGAATGGTGGATAATAGATACGACTCTGAACCAATTTACTGAAAATACGGGAGATGAAGGCCTTAAATGGCATAGTCCTAAGATAGGTGTTGGGGAAAACTATAAAAGTATGGAGTCAGAAGTTGCTCGAAGTCTATTGAAAAACGGTTTTGTAAAAATGACTCGAGAAAGCTTGGCGGCATATATTGCTTTGATGATGAGGAGACCAGTTGATTCTAAAATAATTTCTGATTATTTATCAGAGCCTTATCCAATGTTTAAACTTAGTGACTTAGTAAATAATTGTTCAGCAGATTCTCGTTGGACTGTTGGAAATTGGGCAGGTGCGACCAACGTAGATCGCGAAAGAGCTTTACTGGGACAAAAACAAACCCAGAGGGTTCATTGACTTCTTTTGGCTTCTGCTTTATTTTTTCAGGAAAGTTTTTTCGGAGAGATCTGATTGTTTGATAATACTCCTTACTGTTCCCTGAGGAATTTCTTTGCTATGAAAAGGAATAACTGCAGTCTTGTTGGTTTTTGGATTGAAGTAAACCCTATGACTTCCTGTCTGCCTTTTTATAATGAAGCTATTTTTGTAGAGTATTTTTTCGATTTCTCTGGGCTTGAAAGCAGGAAACTTGGGCATGAATTTATACTACAGCTATCGGGGAAGTAAATTCAATCTTTTTATTAACCACGAAATATTCTTCGGCGTTAACTTGTGGAATTTCTTTTTTAAGGTCGCTCAAAGTTTTTAAATATATCTTAATTGCCTTTTCGGTATTATTGACTGCTTCATCAACATTTTTACCGAAATCGGAAATTCCCAAAGAAGGAACCTGGGAAACATAGATATATCCTTTTTTTGTTTTTTCCTTTTCGATTAAAATTAAGTAGTTTAGTAGATTTTTCTTCATAGCTAGAATAATAGTCTATTTGACTTAAATATACAACTAGGCTAGAATTCTTAATTGGAAATAGGTTTTTGGACTGGTGGGAGAAGTGCCCACCTTTTTTTATAATTAACCTAATTTATTATTAATATGCAGACACCAAGAACAGAATTTGCGCAGGCTTTAAAAGCTATAGCCACCGAAAGGGGGCTGGATCCCAATGTCATTTTGGAAACCATAAAACAGGCAATTGTTGCCGCCTACAGAAGGGATGCAAAAGAACGTGGAGAGGACGATGAGGGGCAGGAGTACGATGTCGAGTTAAATTCAACCAACGGTGAGGCTAAAGTTTTCGCCTGGCCGGCTTTGGGTGAGGAAGCAACGGAAGAGGAAAAAGCCGCCGGTAAAAAACAAAAGAAGGATGTCACTCCTCCGGGCTTTGGCCGCATTGCGGCCCAAACTGCCAAACAAGTGATTCACCAAAAGATTCGTGAAGCCGAAAAGGGAGCTATCATGGACGAATTTGCAGAAAGAGTCGGAACCTTAATTTCCGGAATGATACTCCGTTTTGACGGTCCCAGCGTAAGAGTTGATATAGGAAGAACGGAAGCTGTTATGCCTGCCGAAGAGAGGATTCCCAATGAAAGACTCAATCTCAGCCAGCGTTTGACCTTTCTTTTTAAGGAAATTTTTGAAGGCCCCAAAGGAAAAGAGCTTATTCTTTCCCGCGCCGACCCCTCTTTTGTCGAAAAGCTTTTCGCGAGGGAAGTCCCCGAAATTTCTTCAAAGAGTGTGGAGATAAAAGCAATTTCCAGGGAAGCGGGAATAAGAACGAAGATTGCCGTGTTTTCCGGTCAGTCCGGTGTTGATCCGGTGGGCAGCTGTGTCGGTCAAAAAGGAGTAAGAGTGCAAGCGGTTACAAATGAGTTGGGGGGAGAAAGGGTGGATATTATTCCCTGGAATGACGATCCGGCTGAACTTATTAAGGCCTCTTTATCCCCGGCCGAGGATATGACGGTTTCGATTAACGAAAAGACGAAAACGGCCCGTGTTAAAGCTCCTGAGGATCAGCTTTCTATGGCTATAGGAAAAGACGGTCAAAATGTAAGGCTGGCTGCTAAGCTAGCCGGCTACAGGATCGAAGTAGAGGGAATACCTGTCCCAGAGGAAAAAATCGAGAAGAAGGAAGCTGTTACCGAAGATTCCGGTAAGGGAGCAAAGAAAAAAATAACCAGAAGAAAGAAAGAAAAAGTTGAAGAAAATATTAAAACGATTGAGGACGCGGGTGAGAAGTCTGATGGCAAAAAGTAAAAAAGATATTACTACCGGCAGTGCTAATTCCCGTCCACCGGTGATTGCGGTTTTGGGGCATGTTGATCATGGTAAAACAACTCTTTTAGATGTTATTAGGAAAACCAATGTCGCTTTAAGGGAAGCGGGTGGAATTACTCAGGGAATTGGAGCTTCGATGATAACCTTAAAGGACGGAAAGCGTATAACTTTTATTGACACTCCCGGGCATGCCGTGTTTTCGGCAATGCGCTCCAGAGGAGCTAGGGTTGCCGACATTGCGATATTGGTTGTTGCTGCCGACGACGGGGTAAAACCACAAACCAAAGAAGCTTTGGAAATGATTAGAAATGCAGGTGTTCCTTTTGTTGTTGTGCTAACCAAAACCGATCTTCCGTCTGCCGATATCGAAAGTGCGAAGGGCCAGCTTGAGAAAGAAGGAATATTGTTCGAAGGCCGTGGGGGAGACGTGCCGGTGGTGGCTGTCTCGGCCAAAAAAGAAGAGGGTGTTGATTCTCTCTTGGACACAATTTCCCTTCTGGCGGAAGTGGTTGGGTTAAAAGGGGCAATTATCGATTTACTGGAAGCCGTTGTTATCGAGACTTCCAAGGATAACAGGGGCCTTTTGGTTTCGGCGGTAGTTAAAAGCGGGAAACTAGCCGTCGGACAGACAATTTATACGGAGGGGATAGAGACGAAGGTGAGGGGGCTTTTTGACTTTCGACTTAAATCCGTCAAGGAAATTCTTCCCGGAGAGCCGGTACAGATTTTGGGTTTTGACCAGCTTCCTTCCGTCGGGTCGGTTATTTCTTCCAGCAAACAGGAATCTTCCGGTGTTGTTTTGGGATTTCAGGCAACGGTGCGGGATAGATTTCAAAAGGAGGGGTTGGTTATTAGTTTTAAAGCCAAGACAAGAGGATCCCTGGAAGCTTTGACGGCAAGTTTGCCCGAAGGAGTGACGGTGACGGAAGCTTCGGTTGGAGATGTTAGCGAGAACGATGTTTTAATGGCAAAAACCTCGGGTGCCAGAATTTTTGCTTTTGAATCCAAAGCTTCACCTTCAATAATCAAACTCGCCGATACCGAAGGGGTGAAAATTGAAAAATTTGATATTATTTATAAACTTTTGGACAGAATCGGCGAAATCATTAAAGGGGGCGAAACCGAAATCTTGGGTAAGGCTGAAATAATTGCCAAATTTCCTTTTAACAATAAACAAATCGCTGGGTGCGGGGTCGTCTCCGGTAAGATAAAGAAGAATGATACTTTGGTTCTAATGCGGGGGGAAAAAGAGTTGGGGCAAGCCAAGGCGGCTTCTCTTAAAAAACAGAAACAAAATGTGGCGGAAGTCGGGGCGGGGGAGGAATTCGGCGTCCTTTTTGACCCCCAGCTTGATTTTGAAGTCGGGGATGTGCTAGTATCCGTCCACAATGGATAATTCATTCTCTTCTCTCATTAACTCCGCGTCGGGAATCTTAATACTTTTGCCGACCAAGCCCTATTTCGATCAAGTGGCGGCAGGTCTCGCCCTTTACCTTTCCCTAAAAGGATCCAAAGAGGTTTCTATCATGTGTCCTTCTCCCATGTTGGTTGAATTCAACCGTCTGGTGGGGGTTAATCAAATAGCCTCCGAAGCGGGGAATAAAAACCTGACGATTAAATTTACGGGTTACCCGGCCGAGAATGTCGAAAGGGTAAGCGCTGATGTTGAAGGCGGAAAGTTTTATTTGACGGTCATTCCCAAGCCGGGTAAGACTTCTCCCAAAAAAGAAGAAATAGAATTAAATTATTCCGGAGTTTCCGCCGATACAATAATTCTGATAGGTGGCGGAAATGAAAGCCACTTTCCCATTCTTGAAAGTAAAGACGCTCAGGGAGTCAAGATTGTTCATATTGGGAATAGAGAGCTCTCCGTTTTGCCTGATCGCGGAGTGATGTCTTTGGCCAGACCGGCAGCGTCCGTTTCGGAAATAATCGCCTCTTTAATCAAAGAAAGCGGGCTAACTCTGGATGGCGACACCGCCACCGATTTGGTCTTGGGCATTGAGGAAGGCAGTAATCATTTTGCCGGCGAAGAAGTGACTGCAGAAACATTTGAACTCTTCGCCCATCTGTTAAGGGCGGGCGGCAAGAGATTTGCGAAAAGTCCGGTCCTTAAAGGTTTTTATCCTCTCGGTTCGATTCCCGGAGTCGGTTTTAAATATGGTAAAAAAATGGCGCCGTTTGAAAAACAAACCCAAAGCGTCCAGACGACCCGTAATGAGTCTGTCGAAAAGGATGTGGCCGAAGAAACCTCTCAAGAAACTCCACAAGATTGGCTGGAACCCAAAATTTATAAAGGCACTAGCGTGAGCTAAATTTTTCCCTTTTTGATCAGATAAAAAAGAAAAAAGGTAACTGCGACTACCCCTAGGCCTAGGTAAAATGTTATATCTGTGATTGTCATTTTTTTCCTTTCTTCCGTTTTCTAAAACTAAAATAAATCACAAGACCCAAGACGCATGTAAATATTAAGCCTAGCGAAAAAGCAAATTGTATTCTTTCTGCGGGTATCATTTTATGTCTTTAGTCATTATTCCTGCAGTGAACCACGCAACGGCCAGATTGGTAAAAAATTCAGAAAATATTTTTCCCATTATTTAAATATAGCACTTTTGCGGATTTCGATACCAAAGATTTACAAAGGAACTTCTGTTTCTTAATAAAATTCCTTACATAGTAGTTCGGTAAACTTACTATCTTTGATCCACCAGAGTGAGCAAGTTCTAAAATCATGGATTCGGCTTTGCTCACCATCTATGATCCTAGCGATCGGGCTAGAAAGTTTTGGAGATTTTGACAATCTACTTTTTTAAATACATGGAATTGTTCTAAGTTTAACAATCGCAAGTTTAACTCCGAAAAGATGTATAATTAAGTTGATATACATGGAGGCAGAAAGTGATAAGGAAGGAAATTCTTACTCGGTAATTTTTATCGGGCCAAACAACGAGGTTGGTGGTAAGAATACGGGGTTGGGTAAAACTAAACAAGAAGCTGTAGAGGCAGGTGGCAATGAAGATCATTTTTATGGAGTTTCGCGCCATCCTACGGAAGATAAATTCATTAAAGGAGCCCACCTTACTCGTGTTGCTAGCTATGTGGTTATTAAAGGGTATTTTCCTCAGGAACCGTGTCATGTTAATGAAAACGGAGAGATCTTTGTTGGTGATGAAATCTGGAAACCATCTAATGTTGAAAAATTGATGCAAAAGGGAATTTTGATTATCAACCAATAACAAACTCTTACCTCTGGGTAGACTATGTATCAAAGCGAAATTCCCTTCACGAGGCGTAATCTGGTTCTAAAATCATGGATTCGGCTTTGCTCACCATCTATGATTCCATCTAGTTAGCTAAGGCCAATAGAAAGTATAAAGAGATAAAGGGTTTATTTTTCCTTTTGAATATTAATCTGAAGTGTGGTATCATTCCCAAAGATGTAAGCAAGGTTTATCGAAATAAACGATTTACTTTGATTGACATGACAATATGGCACTGAAAGCAGAAGAGAAAAAAGATCTAATTAAAAAGTTCGCGCGTGAGAAGGGCGATACGGGATCTCCGGAAGTTCAAATTGCACTTCTGTCATTTAAGATTGATAAACTGGCCTTGCACCTTAAGGAACACGTTCAGGATGAACATTCCAGACGCGGACTTTTGGGGATGGTTGCCAAAAGAAGAAGGCTTTTGAGTTATTTGCAGAAAAAAGACGAAGAAAGATATAAAAAACTTATTGCCGATTTAAAGTTAAGTAAATAAATATTAGAATAAATGTTCTTCAAATGAAAAAATTTGAGAAATCTATTGAGTTGGGAGGAAGGAAACTTACTCTCTCCACAGGGGTCTTAGCACAACAGGCAACCGCCGCTGTTATGGCTTCATATGGGGATACTGTGGTTTTGGCAACCGTGGTTGCAGCCCCTCTTAAAGCCGACTTGGGTTATTTTCCTTTAACCGTTGAATATCAGGAAAGACTCTATGCGGGGGGAAGAATAAAAGGAAGCCGTTGGGTAAAACGCGAAGGCAGGCCCACCGATGAAGAGATTCTCTCTGCCAGGGTAATCGATAGGTCAATCAGGCCCCTTTTCCCCCATGAGTACAACAAGAAAGAAGTTCAGGTGTTTGTCATGGTTTTATCCGTTGATCTTGAAAATGACCCCTCAATCTTGTCTGCTGTTGCAACTTCCGCTGCCTTGGCAATTTCTCCCATTCCCTGGAATGGCCCCATTGCGGTTGTAAGGGTGGGAATAAAGGATGAAAAATATGTGGTGAATCCCCTCGAATCCGAGAAAGTTGGCTTCGGTCTTGATTTGGTGGTTTCCTCAACCAAAGACGCAATTGTCATGGTTGAAGCGGCCGCAAAAGAAGTGCCCGAAGAGAAAGTTTTAAGGGCAATGGAATTTGCACAAAAAGAAGGCAAGAAGGTTCTCGGACTTATTGAAGATTTGGTAAAGGCAGTCGGAATAGAGAAAGAAGTTTTAGAAAAAGAAGACAAAAAGGCGGTTTTGACGACTCAAATTAAAAAACTGGTAGGAAACAAATTTCCCGGGGTTGTTAAGGGAATGCTGGTCAGTGAGGGGGGAAAGAGCCGGGACATGGTGGAGCTTATTTTGGCGGTACAGGACAATGTATCCGAAACGGAAAAACAGTTTGTTCCCGGGATAGTCGACAAACTCCTAAAGGAATACTTAAGGGGTGAAATCCTAAAAGGAAAAAGGCCGGACGGAAGAAAAGTTGATGAAGTCAGGCCCCTTTCTTCCGTAGTCGGAGTTCTTCCCAGGACTCACGGTTCGGCAATTTTCCAAAGAGGCCAGACCCAAGCTCTTACCGTAACTACGCTTGGGGCTCCTTCCTTGGCGCAACTGTTTGAAAGTGCTGAAGGAGAAGAGTCAAAAAGATACATGCATCATTATTCTATGCCTCCTTATTCGGTTGGCGAGACGGGAAGGGTCGGTTTTCCCAACAGAAGAGAAATAGGCCACGGTGCTTTAGCCGAGAAAGCGTTGGAGCCGGTTATTCCTTCCAAAGAAAAATTCCCATATACCATAAGGGTGGTTTCGGAGATAATGGCTTCAAATGGCTCTTCTTCAATGGCCTCGGTATGCGGTTCAACCTTGTCTTTAATGGATGCAGGGGTTCCCCTAACTTCTCCTGTTTCCGGTATTGCCATGGGAATAATTTATGAAGACGAAAAGAAATATACAATTCTTTCCGACATTATGGGGTTGGAGGATTTTAACGGGGATATGGATTTAAAAGTGGCGGGAACTTCAAAAGGAATTACGGTGTTGCAGATGGATGTTAAGGCCTTAAATCTTACCCCGGAAGTATTGGGCAAGGCGCTACTCCAAGCCAAAGAAGGAAGGGCATTTATTCTAAAGCATATTTTGGAAACCCTTAAGGAACCGAGAAAGAAGATATCCGTCTATGCCCCGAAGATAAAGGTGGTTAAAGTTCCGGTTGAGAAGATCGGTGAAGTTATCGGTCCGGGGGGAAGAATAATAAAGAAAATTATTGCCGAAACCGGCGCCGAAGTGGAGGTTGAGGATGACGGCTCGGTTAATATTTCCGGCACCAAGGATTCCGCAGTTGATGCGGCCGTTGCCTGGGTTGAAGGTTTGGTTAAAGAAGTTGCGGCCGGTGAGATTTATGAAGGGGAAGTAAAAAGGATTCAATCGTTCGGTGCTTTTATTGAGATTTTGCCGGGTAAAGAAGGAATGGTCCATGTCTCCGATATGGGTGAAAATTTTGTAAATGACCCTGCCGATGTTGTTTCATTGGGGCAGAAGGTTCAGGTAAGGGTAAAAGAAATTGACGATTTGGGCAGAATAAATCTTTCCATGAATATGGATGCCTCGAAAGATAAACCTAAAGAGCAAAGATCCTCCGATAGAGGTCCTTCAAGGGGCGGTTATGGTGGCGGCAGAAGGAGTTTTGGTCCTTCAAGAGGAGGTTACGGAGGCGGGGGAAGAAACTTTGACAATAGAGGGGGATTTCCTGCCCGTAGACCATATAGACCGGGAGGAAGGTTTGGCGGAGAAAGCAGCAGAAGTTCGGGTCCGCATTTTCCGACCAGCAGGCTTTTGGATGAGCAGAACAAGAAGGACTTCGGCAGATAACCCCATTTGATTATTCGGTTGACAATCGGCTATTAATCGGCTACAATACGGCTATTGTGTTTAAACCTAAATTTACAATTACCAACAAACTTCTTTTTAACATTAAATATATAAATTCGTTGATTTCTGAACTAAACAACAAAAGATTTTCAAATCTGGTTTTAGTAGAAATGGAAAGACGGGCTCGGGAGGTTTCTTCTTATGCTTCAACCAGTATCGAGGGTAATCCACTCCCATTAACTGAGGTTAAAAGGTTAATTAAAGCTGACCCAAAAAATGTTCGTGATAGTGAAAAAGAAGTATTAAATTACAATAACACGTTAAAAAAAATAAATGCCGGTCTTAAAAAAGGTAATATTCATTTTTCATTAGACTTATTTTTTAAAATACATAAAGGGGTCATTGACGGATTATTACCAAATTATGACATAGGCGTTTTAAGAAAAAGACCTGTATTTGTAAACAATCCTGCCTTAAGAAAAATAATTTATTTACCTCCCGACCATAAAGATGTGCCTGATTTAATTGACGACTTGGTTGCGTTTGTTAATAGTAATCGTAATAACATAGATCAAATAATTTTGGCAGGAATTTTTCATAAACAATTCGTTTTAATTCATCCGTTTATAGACGGAAACGGTAGAACAACAAGGCTTGTCACAAAAGTCTTGCTCGCCGAAATGGGACTTAACACCTTTAATCTGTTTAGTTTTGAAAACTATTACAATAAAAATGTAACAAAATATTTTGAATTTGTGGGGGAGATTGGCAATTATTACGAAATAAGTAAAAAAGTTGATTTTACAAACTGGCTTGAATATTTTACGGATGGAATAATTGACGAACTCTTGAGGGTTAAGAAAATACTGAGTTTACAGATTGATTCTAAGATTTCAATTTATAGCCATGATCAAAAAATATTATCTTTCATCGAAAAAAGAGGATCGATAAAGAATAATGATTATGCAAAATTAGTTAAGAGGGCAAAGGCTACAAGAACAAAAGACTTTCAGAGACTTGTTAAATTGGGATTAATTAAAATGAAAGCCAAAGGCAGGGCCACTTACTACATATTTCCAACTTCAAGGTTGGTTAATGACGACAAAAAAGACTTCGGCAGATAACTTGTTAGAAACCCTATTTATTTTGCAGAAAGTTGAACCAAACTTTCAGCTACCTCCATCCAAACATTAGTGCTAATTAGAACATCCCCCCTTCCCGTATACTGAAAATAATTATTCTTTATAGATTCCAATTGTTCATTATTAATTTGATTACCAAATCTTTCTTTTATATAACTTGAGATTAGAACAGCTTGGGATTTATCTGTCAATTCGGGGAAGTTATTTCTTAAATAGTTGGTTTGGGAATCAAAAAGCTCGGCAAGTGCGCCTACAGTTTTTCTTGTGTCAGAAGCCATGGACTTATCTTCGGTTGTTGCATCTTCAGGCAAACCACTTACACTATCAAGATCATACAATGTGCCAACGGCGGACCAGTTCTGTGCATGAGGAAATCCATGAGCCAGTCCCAATTTATGCATGCGGGCTAGGTAGATTCCCATTTGTGTAGGCAACCATTCTCCGAAATACCTTTTAATATCATCTTGAGTGAATGCAAACCTTTCGGGTGCATTAGTACCACCAATAAGTCCGGACTTTTTGTAATCAAACACTTTATTAACCCATTTAAAAATCGGTTCTACTACGGATTTGAAGGACGCCTCATCTTTTAGGCGTTCTAGATCACGAAGACGTTCTGCTGTTTGTAGATCTCGTTCTTCAATGAAAAAATCCACACTTTCAAAATAAGCTTTAACATCGGCCACCTCTTGTTTTTCTCTTTCTGCCGCTTCAAGATTGTTGCTTTTTTCCAAGGCAATAACTGATTCTTCTAATGCTTTGGTTGTTTCTTCTTTCCATTCGTCAACGGGGATTTTTTTGCCATATTTGGAAATTTCTAGTATTTTGACAACTTTGGTAGGATGTTCGGTGGGTAACCCATTTTCTCGAAGAAATTGGGAAACTTTTTCTATACGATTGATTCCTATAGAATCTTTCAGTCCCTGAACTCGATAACCAAGATATCCACACTCATCTTTGATCAACCGGACACTATCCATATTGGCTCCTTTCCAGTCCCTCGCTCCATAAATGTCCCCGGGCAAGTCGCCACCCCAAATTACCTTGTTGTTTATGCGGGTATCAATGATGGCTCTGCCGTGCTCGGGACTAACAATGGCGTAATTAGTAGTAACATTTACCTGTTCACTTTTTTTAAAAGGGTTCCAACTTCTTTTTGGATTTTCTACTTGAGGAGGATTAAGTGTCGAGGCGACTGTTTCTCGTTTGGCAAACGGGGATTTTGCCGACGGATCTTCGTGATGAATTTCAGAGGAGACGGGGGTTACTTGTCGAGGTCGATAAAATTCACCGGCAGTTTCAGTCATGCACCATTATAGTACTGAAACACCTCTCTGGGCCAGTTTAGGAATACAAAAAGTGATAAACTAAATACATGGATGCTGCCGCTATTGATATCACCAAACTGACGGAAAAGGTAAAAGGGGGTTTGGTTCCCGGGAAACTTCAGGAAAATGTTCTTCTTCGTCTTGAACAACTGACCAAACTTACTAATTCCCCCACTTTTTTACCGGAGTTTGACAGGATTGGCAAATATATTGATTGGATAACCAACCTTCCCTGGACGAAAAGGACCGAAGACACTTTGAATTTGGAAAACGCGAGACGAATATTAGACCAGCATCATTTTGGACTTTCTGAAATTAAGGAGAGAATTTTAGAATACATGGCTGTTATGAAGCTTAAAAAAGAACGTGGGGAGGAAGCGGATATTTACAGAGCTCCGATTCTTTGTTTTGTAGGGCTGGTGGGAACGGGAAAAACGACAATTGCTTCACCAATAGCTGAGGCCTTGGGAAGGAAATTCGCCAGAATCCCCTTTGGAGGGATGGGAGATCCCTTGGATTTGAGGGGTCAATCACAAATGCACGCCGAAGCCGAACCCGGCAAGATTATTAAGGCACTAAGGGCAACGCAAAGTAAAAATCCGGTTATCCTGCTTGATGAAATTGACAGGGTAACCGATGAGGGCAGAGCCTCTATTATGGGTGTTTTGGTAGAACTGTTGGATCCGGGGCAAAATTATGCATTTACGGATCACTATATCGACTTTCCTTTTGATTTGTCGGAAGCTTTGTTTATTGCCACGGCCAATAATACCAACCATATCGCCACGGCAGTTCTGGACAGAATTGAACCTATTGCCATGCCTTCGTATACGGACATGGAAAAAATCACCATTGGTTTGAAATACGTATTACCCCGCGCCATAAAGGCGGCGGGACTACCCGAAGGAGCACTGCAGATAAACGAGGATGTTTGGCCGAGTGTTGTCAGACCTCTGGGATTTGATGCCGGAATAAGAACCTTGGAAAGAACCATCGACGGCATTGTCAGAAAAGTTGCACGAATGATTGTGGAAGGTAAGGGTCAGTCTTTTAAAATTACTCCCGAGAATGTCAAGGAATTCCTGCCGCAGTGAATATGAAGGTTGTTGTAATTAGCGATTCCCACGGAAATATTGCCAACTTAAAGCATGTTTTGGGGTTTGCAAAAAAAATAAAAGCAGGGGCAATAATTCACTGTGGCGATTGGGATAATATAGAAGCTATTAATACGGTTTTATCTTTTAATTTACCCATATATACTGTTTTGGGAAATGCGGATATAAGTCCGGAAGTTGAAAAAAGTTTGGAAGAAAATTCCAAGAAATTTGATCCGGAATTTTTAAGAATCAAAATTGGGGGAAGAAAAATAGGAATTGTTCACTCTTTCATTAATCATGAATCATTAGCCATTAATCATGATATTGTTTTTGCTGGACACAGGCATTTTAAAGGAGAAGAGATAGTTGGTGGGGTAAAAATTATTCATCCTGGGGCGCTTCATTCGAATGAATCATCATTTGCGGTTTACGAAACTGACACGAATAAAGTAGAATTTATTGATCTTCTCTAAAAATGACAAAAATAAAAAATATTATTTTTGATTTGGGCGCGGTTATTTTAACCGATGATGATAATTGGCTCTATATAAATAAAACCAAAAATCTATTAAAGGTCACAGGTGATCAATTAAACAGAGGTTGGAATGAAGCATGGCCTTTGGCGAGAGATGGAAAAATTGATGAAAATAAATTTTTTGAGATTTTCTTAAAAAATACCGGAGTTTCCGGTTTTAAGTCGATTCCAAAGCTAAAAGAGATATATCGTCATGCGGTGGGTACTCTGCCAGTTTTTAGTTTACTCAAAAAATTGAAACTAAAATACAAAATTTTTGCCTTGACTAATATAGCTAAGGATTGGCTGAAATATAAAACTAGGAAATTTGACCTCTATCGATATTTTGACTTAATTGTTAGCTCGTGTGGTGAGAAAATTGCCAAGCCTCACAAGGAAATTTTTGAATCTCTGATAAATAAAGCAAAAATTATTCCGGACGAGAGTTTATTTATCGATGATATGGAAAGAAATATTAAACCTGCTCAAGAACTTGGCTTTCAAACAATTCTTTTTGAGAATAAGAGGCAACTTGTTAAGCAAATGAAAAAATTGGGAGTAAAAATATGAGAGGTTTTAACAGAAATAGGTTGAAATATAAGGTAAACGATAAGTTTTTTGATAAATGGACTTCTCAAATGGCATATGTTTTGGGTTTTACTTATGCTGATGGAAATATTTATAAAACTTCACTAAGTTGGGATATCCAAAAGAGAGACTTGGATATTTTAATAAAGATGAATAACGCTTTCCAATCAACATATTTGATTAAAGAGCAAAGAGGGACTTCCAATAGATTGAGAATAAATAATTGGAAATTAATAGAAGGAGCGATGAAGAGGGGGTTATTACCAAAAAAGAGTTTACGCCTAGTTTTCCCAGAAGTACCAGAAACTTTGATGAGGCATTTTGTTAGAGGCTATTTAGATGGAGATGGCTGGATTGCTAACAGAAGTGGAAGAAACGAAGTCGATTTAGGTTTCGTTTGTGGAAACAAAGAATTTTTGTCTACCTTGCTTAATATTTTTGAAAAAACATTGAAAGTTACAGGAAGAGTACGCACAAAAATTAAGATTACCCCAAAAGGTTTTAAGTCGACTACTTATCTTCTAGAGTATTACTCCTCAAGTGCAGTTGAAATTGCCGACTGGTTATATAAGGATATGAAAGCCGAGGATCTTTATTTGGAAAGAAAACATCACAAATACCTTGAGGCAAAAATAATTTATAACAAAATTTTTGGGAAAATGAAAACAAAGAAACAAATTCAGAGGGAGTTTAGAAAACCTATGGATGATATTCTTTTACGTTTGCATGCAAAACAACATTTAAATGGGATGCAAATCTCAAAGGTTTTAGGAACTTCCAAGTCCTCTGTCTATCGTTGGCTGGAGTCCACGAGCGTATAATATTCAAATTAGTTTATGGATAAAGCAAAAGAACTTCAAAAAATTAAAGAGGACATGGAGAATGATAAAAATCTTCCCCTTATTTCAAAACCCGAGGATGTCATTCCAGGAGACGGAAATTCTGAAGCAGAAATTGTTTTTATTGGGGAAGCTGGAGGTTATCACGAGTCAATCCAGAGGAAACCTTTTGTTGGAAATGCTGGGAAATTTCTTGATCAACTTCTTCGCTCAATAAATATCCCAAGAGAAAGTGTGTACATAACAAATATGGTAAAAACCAGACCGTCGGAAAATCGCGATCCCTTACCTGAAGAATTAGAAGCGTATAGCAAATATCTCGATAGAGAAATTGAGGTTATACAGCCAAAAGTTATTGTCACCCTGGGAAGGTTTTCGATGGGCAAGTTTTTGCCGACGGCAAGAATTAGTGGTGTTCATGGAAAGAAATTTATAGTAAGATGGAAGGACAAGGATGTAGCGGTTGTTCCAATGTATCATCCGGCAGCGGCTCTGAGAAACGGCGGAGTGATGAGCCAGATAAAAGAAGATTTTTTAAAACTGCCTGGAATTTTGGAAGAAGTAATAAACAAAAAGGAAGAAGAAGCCAAGCCGGAAGTAGAACAAATGGAGTTGGTTTAAAATATGAGTTTAAAATTTATTGCATTATCAGGTACCACAGGTGTAACCGAGAACCTTTATGTGTATGAATATAACAATGAAATGATTGTTGTCGACTGCGGCGTTGGTTTCCCCGATCAGGAAATGTTGGGAGTCGATTTGGTTATACCAGATTTTAGTTACATAAAGCAAAATGCCAATAAACTAAAGGGGATTCTTATTTCCCATGGCCACGAGGACCATCTTGGAGCTTTGCCGTTTTTACTTCGTGAAGTTAATGTACCGGTTTATGCCTCAAAATTAGTTGCCGGATTTATTGAAGATAAACTCGCCGATTATAAACTCCGAGGCGCAAAAATCAATGTTTTCGATCCGGAAAAAGATGTTATTTCTCTGGGAAGTTTTAAAATAACCCCCTTTCGAGTTTCGCATTCCGTACCGGACGGAGTAGGTTTTGCAATTGATACACCCGAAGGGAGAGCTTTCCATGTCTCCGATTATAAATTTGATTGGACCCCTGTTGACGGGAGACCTTTTGATGTTGCCAAGCTTGCTTCACTTGCCTCTAAGGGATCGTTGATGCTCGCCTCCGATTCTTTGGGCTCGACAACCATGGGTTACACCGAAAGCGAGAGGGAAATAGAGGGAAAGATTGAAGATATAGCCAGATTGGCGACGGGCCAGATTTTTTTTACAACGATATCTTCAAACATATCAAGAATAAAACAAGCGCTAAATGTTGCCGGAAAACTTGGCAGAAAAGCCGTTTTTATCGGCCGCTCGATTGACAAAAAAGCCGAGATTGCCAGAAACTTGGGTTATTTAAGTTATCCCCGGGATTTGGTAATTGAACCCAAACACGCCGGCAAACTCAACAAAGATCAGGTTTTATATATTATTTCCGGAAGTTATGGTCAGCCGGGAAGCGCTCTTTACAGACTGGCCACAAAGGAACATGACTTTCTGAGTATTAAAGAGGGGGACACGGTAGTATTTTCCGGAGATCCTGCGCCGCCCGGATCGAAATCAAATGTTGATTTTGTTGTAGACAAGCTTATTGAGGCCAATGTTGATGTTTATTACTATGATCTTCAGGAAGATCTGCATGTTTCCGGACACGGCAGCCAGAAAGATATTGAAATGCTCTTTGCTCTTGCCAAACCGAAATATTTTATACCGATAGGGGGAACAATCAGGCACATGAGAGCGTACAGTCTTATTGCTCAAAAGATGGGTGCCTTACCCGGGAACGTATTTGAATTAACGCCGGGAGAGTCTGTGGAATTTAGTAATAACTCCGCCAGACTTGGTGCAAAAATTGAAGTAAAAGATGTTTTAGTCGATGGGCTGGGAATTGGGGATGTTGGAAATGTGGTACTGCGAGATCGCAAATCGCTTGCCAAAGAGGGAATAGTTATCGCAATCTTTCAGGTGGATAAACAGAAAGAAGCTCTTATTTCCGAGCCGGAAATAATAAGCCGTGGATTTGTTTTTGAGAGCAGAAATAAAAGTCTGCTTAATCAGGCCGGCGCAATGGTCAAAAAGGTGATTATAAGCAAGAAAGCCCTTAGTGATCCGAGAGTAATTAAAAATACCGCAGTTGATTTCCTTGAAAGGTTTTTCTACGACCAAACAGGGAGAAGGCCGATGATTTTACCGGTTGTTATAGAGCTGTAGGAAGTATAATAAATATGATATGTCTCTCAAGAGGAAAATAAGAAGAATAAACAAAAGGTCATTTCATCTAAGACTTAAAAGAGCAACTATTTTTTCTATAGTTCAAATTATCTTTTTTTTGCTCGCAGGACTTGTTTTGATTTCCTTTTCCAGACGGGGCTTGGTTTTGATAAAACTTAATGATTATTTGCTTTCTTTCTTCTCTTGGACCACCTTTTTTCTTCCTTTCATTTTCCTTTCTTTTGCTTTTTTAATTTCAAAAATCAAAGGACCCCTGGGTCAGCCTAATGTAATTGTCGGTATCTTACTTTTTTTTGTTTCAATTATGAGTTTGTCGAAAGCCGGTCTTGTGGGAAAAAACGCCTGGGACGGTATTTCCTCATTGGTTACGGGAGCCGGCGCTTTTATTATCCTTTTAGGAACGACCGCGGTTGGTCTGATTATCCTTTTTAATACGTCTTTTGAGCAGGTATTTAAAATTGCGAAAGCTTTTTTCGATCAGATAAAAGGATATGTTTTTTCGGGTAAAGATAAATCTTACAAATTCGGGAAAAAACAAATGAAGGTTTCTGGAGGCAAAGTTCCTATGCCTAAAGATAATAAACAAGAACTTGCCGCAAAATTGGTAAGCAATATTCCCGGAGAGGATAGGGTTTGGAAATACCCATCAGTGGATTTGTTTACCGATACGCAGACAGGAAAGGCGGATAGGGGCGATATTAAAGAAAATGCCGCAATTATTGAAAAAACTTTGGAATCGTTTGGAATAACCGCGAGGGTTGTGGAGGTAAACAAAGGCCCTGCCGTTACCCAATATGCCCTGGAGGTTGCATTAGGGACGAAACTTTCGAAAATTACTGCTTTGGAGCGTGATTTGGCACTGGCTCTTGCCGCTTCAACCGGAACCATAAGAATCGAGGCCCCAATCCCCGGCAGGTCTTTAGTGGGGATTGAGCTCCCGAATATTAGTCCCGAACTTGTTCCCTTTAGAAAAATGATTGAAAGTGACGTCATGAAAGGAAACGATTCGAAGCTCGCGGTATCTTTAGGGTTGGATGTTTCCGGAAAATCCTTCATAGCCGAAATCGGCCGCATGCCACACGTTCTTATCGCCGGACAAACGGGTTCCGGTAAATCGGTTTGTATAAACGCCTTCCTATCGTCGCTTCTTTTTAGGGCTACCCCTTCTGAAGTAAAGCTTATTTTGGTAGATCCAAAGAGGGTTGAATTAACTGCATATAATGGAATTCCCCATCTTTTAACACCGGTTATAGTTGAGCCGGAAAAAGTAATTTCGGCTTTAAGGTGGATCTTAAGTGAAATGGACAGGCGTTATAAGCTTTTTGCCCAAGCAGGAGTAAGAAACATTGACGGTTATAATGAAATGTCCGGATTTCAAGCCCTTCCTTATATCGTACTGATGATTGATGAATTAGCCGATATTATACTTTTTTCTCCGGTTGAGGTTGAAGATGCAATTACGCGAATTGCCCAGATGAGCCGTGCGACGGGGATACACATGATTTTGGCGACACAAAGACCTTCGGTTGATGTTATAACGGGGTTAATTAAAGCAAACATCCCATGCCGAATTGCCTTTGCTGTGTCTTCGCAGGTGGATTCCAGGGTAATTTTGGACACCCAAGGGGCAGAAAAGCTACTGGGTCGAGGGGATATGTTATATCTTCCTCCGGAGCAGGCAAAACCAATTAGAATTCAGGGAGCTTTTGTTTCCGAGAAAGAAACTAAAGGGCTGGTGGCTTTTCTGAAAAATCAAGGGGTTTCTCCACAGTACACCGAAGAAGTGACTTCGATGACAAAATCCGGCGCACCGTCGGTTCCGGGAATTGAAGGCGATGTCGATGATCATTTTCAGGAAGCCGTGAGGCTCGTTTGTCAATACGATCGCGCTTCTTCCTCGCTTCTGCAGAGGAGATTGTCAATAGGTTACGCCAGGGCGGCCAGAATAATTGACCAACTTGAAGCGGCCGGTGTGGTGGGCCCTGCGGAAGGTTCAAAACCAAGACAGGTTCTGGTTCAAAACGCAGAAGAGTTTTTATCTTCTTCTAAATGAAATCTATCGGAAACATACTTAAAGATGCCCGTTTAAAAAAACGTTATTCTTTTGCTTTTCTCGAGAAGAAGACAAAAATAAAAAAGGAGTTTATTCACGCTATTGAAAAAGAGGATTGGGAATTTCTGCCGGAGTTTTCTGTAGTTTCCGGTTTTGTCAAAAGTTTGGCTTCTTGTTTAAAACTGGACATTAAACTAGCAGGTGCTTTATTAAAAAGAGATTATTCCCTGAAAGCCTTACCGATTAATCCAAAACCGGATGTTGATAACAGATTTTACTGGACACCGAAATATACTTTCTTGGTTGGTGTGTCTGTAGTAATGATTGCGGTTGGGAGTTACTTGGGTTTTCAGTATTTCAAATTTTTGAGTCCCCCAAAATTGGAAGTTTTTGAGCCAAAAGACAACTCGACAGTTACCGGTCGGGAGGTTTTGGTTTACGGAAAAACTGATCCTGATAGCATTATCAAGATTAATAATCAGCTAATACTCATAAACGACAAAGGAGAGTTCTCTGCCAAGATTGAAATATTTGAAGGTAGTAAGGAAATAAATGTGGTTGCCAAAGCCCGTTCCGGAAAAGAAACAATTATTTCTCGTAGAATAATTCCGGAGTTAAAATAAAAACATGGATTCTGTTCAAAAATTACTGGTAGTAGTTGTGATTTCGTTAACCACGCTTCTTCTTGTCGTTGGGGTTCAGGTGTTTTTGATTATCTTGGACTTGAGAAAAGCAATTAAAAGGTTAAACAGTATTCTGGAGGATGCCATTTTAGGTGGTGGTCTTATTAGACCTGATAAATTAACTTCAGTTTTGGAGATACTTCGTAAAAACAAAAAACTCGAGACTCGCGGGCAAGGCTAAATTTATTTATAATTTCCGGGCAGGGGCTAGTGAACTATGTCAGGAACTTCTACTTGAAGCTGTTTTGTGGGCTTTGGTTAATCAATTTCCGGAAGTAATCAATCTAAACATTTGGAATAAACCTTGGATAGTTTTTGATCAAATGTTTTCAGTGAAGCGTTTTTTTCTGTAGCCTCAGCAACCAAAAGTGAGTCATAAAAACTGATATTTTCATCTTCGTAAATCTGCAGGGCAAAGAGAATGAAACCTTGAGTTTTGATGTTTGGTTGGGTAATAAGTGAAACCAGTTTTTGGCAAACAGAATTTTTGCCTATTTGATAATGATTTCTTAAAATAAAGACTGTCTCGGCAACAACAATCGTCGAAAGATAAATTTCTTTTGATTTTTCGATAAGTTTCTTGGCAACCTGAGCCTGAGATTTAATGTCATTGGTGAAAAAACGAACCAGGTAGTTGGTGTCAAGCAAGATCATTTTTTTTGAACATCTTCTTTTCAATTAAACTATTCATTTGTTCAGTGGTTAGGGGCACTACTTTCGGATTGGCTAAGGATCCAAAGAGAGTGTTAAGTGATGTAATTTTTTGAATAAGGATATCGCCATTTTTTTGTACAAAAATAATGCGGTCTGCGGGTTTAACCCCTAGCTTCTTTCTCAGCTTAACAGGCAAAGTTACTTGGCCTTTGGTTGTAATTGTCGAAATTAGCATATTCCTTACATATTATTATAAGTAATACCTTTTGTCAATAGTAAGGAAGATCCTATCTTGGGCGGAGGACTAATTAGACCTGATAAATTAACTTCAGTTTTGGAGATACTCCGTAAAAACAAAAAACTCGAGACTCATGGGCAAGGTTAGGTTATAATCTAAGCATGACTTCAAGAGAGCTAATAAAAAGGTATTTTGATTTTTTTGAAAATAGAGGACATACAATCATTCCTTCCGCACCGCTTGTTCCGGAGAATGATCCCTCGGTTCTTTTTACAACGGCCGGAATGCAGCCCCTGGTTCCCTATTTACTAGGGGAATCTCATCCCGCCGGGAAGAGAATTGTTGATGTTCAGATATGTTTACGAACTGATGATATAGATGAGGTTGGAGATACTTCTCACCATACTTTTTTTGAAATGCTGGGCAATTGGTCATTGGGAGACTATTGGAAAGAAGAATCAATTAGTTGGTCTTATGAGTTTTTGACCAAGGAGCTGGGAATTTCTTCTGATAAATTATTTGTTACTTGTTTTGCCGGAGATAAAGACGCTCCTAAAGATATTGAATCAGCCGCTATTTGGAAGAAACTGGGAATTTTCGATGAAAGAATTATCTTCTTACCAAAAAAAGATAATTGGTGGGGCCCGGCGGGACAGATTGGCCCTTGTGGTCCAGACACAGAAATCTTTATTGATACGGGGGAAAAACCCTGTAGCAAAGATTGTAAGCCGGGGGACAACTGTGGGCGTTTTGTTGAAATTTGGAACAACGTTTTTATGCAGTATAGAAAAACTAAGGAAGGAAAACATGAACAACTGGAACAAAAGAACGTCGATACGGGAATGGGTGTTGACAGAACGACAACCATATTGAACGGATTGAATGATGATTATAAAGTTAACGACCTTTGGGGAAAAATAATTTCAGCTGCTGAAGACGTCTGTAAAAAGAAATATAAAGGAAACGAAAAAGCGTTTAGGATTATTGCCGACCATTCGCGCGCCGCGGTTTTTGCAGCCGCGGAAGATTTGATTCCTTCAAATAAGGAAAGAGGCTACGTCTTACGAAGATTAATAAGACGAGCCATTCGCTATGGAAGATTATTGGGAGTGAGAAAACCGTTCTTGGTCAATATTGCCGGTTCGGTAATAGAAAATTTTGGAGAAAGTTATCCTCAATTGGACAAGAAATCTTCGGATATCAAAAGAGTTATACAAGAGGAAGAGGAGAGATTTTGGAAGACGATGGGTAATGGTTTGAGAGAAATAGAGAAAATACCCAAATTGGATGGAAAAACAGCCTTCTTCCTTTATGAATCATATGGGTTTCCTGTTGAGCTGACAGAAGAGATTGCTAAAGATCGGGGTCAAAAAATTGATAAGGGGGTATTCCAAAAAGAATTTGAGAAACACAAAGAACTTTCAAGAACCGCCTCGGTCGGAATGTTTAAGGGGGGGTTGGTTGATGATTCCGAAAAGGTTACCAAATTGCATACCGCAACCCACCTTTTACATGCGGCCTTAAGGAAAGTTTTGGGAGAGCACATAGCCCAAAAAGGTTCAAATATTACGGCCAAACGCTTAAGATTTGATTTCTCTCATCCGCAAAAACTATCCGCCGAAGAACTAAAAAAAGTTGAGGATTTAATAAACGAACAGATAAAGAAAGATTTGCAGGTTTCCTTTGAAACAATGAGTTTAGAGGAGGCTATCAAACAGGGCGCTTTGCACTTCTTTGGGGAAAGATACGGCAAAAAAGTAAAGGTCTATACGATAGGCAATTTTAGTCGTGAAGTTTGCGGAGGTCCGCACGTAAAGCGAACCGGAGAGATCGGCCGTGTTAGAATGATTAAACAGGAGAAAATCGGGTCGGGCGTGACAAGGATTTATTTGACCTTATGAACCTCAAAGATTTTTTAGTTAATAGAAACATTAAAGATAAAGAGTTTTTTTGGGCGTTGGTTTTAGAGTCCGGTTGGCTTCAATCTGGCATTTGGAGCATTGAAGAATCGAAAGCACATGTAATATCGGTAAGCCCCCCTATTGCTTGGGAAACAGACGGAGACTTGATAGGAGCGGTGGATGCAGCTCTATCTACTACCGTACAAAGTTTACCGGATGATTTTAAAGAACCCGCAAAAACCGTTTTTGGAGTTCCCGCTTCTTGGGTTGAGACCGGTCAGATAAGGGATAAATATTTGGAAAATATTAAGAATATTTGCCGCGAGCTTGCCTTAGAGCCATCCGGGTTTGTGGTTCTTCCGGAAGCGGTCGCTCATTTTATGAAGAGCGAAGAAGGCGCTCCGCTTAGTGCCGTGATTGCGGAAATCGGCAAAGAATTTTTGGAAGTTGCAGTTTTTAAAATGGGCAACCTGTCCGGTACTACGCAGGTGGCGAGAAGTGTCTCAGTAGCTGAAGATTTATCCGAAGGTCTTTCCCGCTTTTCCGGAAGAGATCCGCTTCCGTCAAGAGTCATTCTTTACAATGGTAAAGAGGGGGAATTGGATGAAGTAAAACAGGCATTAAATGAAGTCGATTGGGAAAAGACGGAAAAAATAAACTTTTTACACACGCCGAAGATCGAAGTTTTTTCTCCGGAGAAAAAAGTGTTGGCAGTTGCCCTTGCCGGCGGTTCGGAAATTGGGGGGGTTGTTGCTGTGGATTCGGGAATGAAAGAGGAAGTGGGTGAAGAAAATGTGGATGAAAGAAAAGATGTCGGAAACGTTGAAGTTCCACAGAGTGGATTGACTGCCCGTGAGCTTGGCTTTGTGGTTGGTGAAGATATCGCCCAGCATGTCAAAACCCCAAAGACAATCGTTCCGGAAGATGTGTCTTCCAACAGAACGGATCGTTTAGGTAATGTTGCGGAAAAAATAAAAGGAACGGTGTTTGGTTTATTTTCAAAAAGTCCCGGGAAGGTCAAATTTGACGATAGGGGAAACAGTAAAGTATTAAAGTGGGGTTTGGGTTTTCTGGCCGTTTTTATGGTTTTACTCTTTATGTTTTGGTGGTTTTATCCAACGGCGGCGGTTCGGGTTTACGTGTCGCCAAAGAAGTTCGAGGAAAAAGCGGATCTTAGTGTAAGTTTGTCTGCTTCTTCTTTAGACTTATCAAAAAATATTATTCCGGGAAAAGTATTGACAACCGAGGTTTCCGGAGAGAAAACAAAAACAACTACGGGTATAAGGAAAGTTGGGGAAAAAGCCCGGGGTTCGGTAAAAATTCAAAACGGCACATCCTCAAATATTAGTCTTAAGGTGGGTATGATTTTGATGGCGGCAAACGACTTGAAGTTTACACTTGACTCTTCGGCTTCGGTTTCGGCCGCCTTGTCGCCATCCCTGCCGGGAACACAAACAGTTGAAGTAAGCGCATACGATATCGGGGCCGAATACAATCTTGCCAAGGATGAGGTTTTCAAGGTAGCAAATTATCCTAAGGCCGATATCGATGCCGTT
>Ga0265292_1000136_pt1 | contig 142396 bp, 119 predicted proteins | sample Munlanlewell296A_FD_189080 | JGI IMG/M metagenome (GOLD analysis project Ga0265292, IMG submission 189080) | Leachate microbial communities from a municipal landfill in Southern Ontario, Canada - Leachate well 296A | ecosystem: Engineered > Solid waste > Landfill > Unclassified | place... | reverse complement strand
GAATCTTGTTATCTTTGTTCGAAGATAATCAAAGTTATTAAACTAATCATTTGATATACAAATAGTTATAAACATTCTTATTAACAATCCTCTTTACTAAGAGCCCTTAGTTTTGATACACCCTCTTGTAATTAACGGCCTCTATTTCTATCCTCGGACGATTGTGCGAGACTATTTTCAAATGTCCCTTGCGGGACAACGCCAAATCATCCTACCTTCTTACCGTCCTACCTTCTTACCTTCCTTACCGTCCTACCGTTTTATTTTTTGTTATTGATATGTTAAATAGATTGACATATGAATCGATCTGAGCGATCTTTGCAAAGAATATTGTTTACAGATCACGTTTAAAAATCAAACAAAATGAAAAAATTTCTACTTTTCGGAGCCTTTGCTCTTCTCTTTTCAGGATTTGCTTTGGGTGGCTCAATTACCATAATAAATTCAGGATTTACATTTTCTCCGGACAACGTAATCATCAATGTTGGCGACACGGTTAACTTTCAGCTTGCAAGCATCCACAATGCGGTAGAGGTAAGTGAAACAACATGGAATGCTGACGGAAATACGCCGCTTCCTGGTTTTTCGCTTCCTTTTGGTGGAGGTCAGGTCACAGAATTGACAGCCGGAGTGCATTTTTATGTTTGCACACCTCATGCTTCAGGTGGAATGAAGGGAAAAATCACTGTCAACGGACCGTCAGGAATTGGTGATAATGAAGCTGGTATCGGAAAGATTAATATTTTTCCTAACCCGACAAGAGGGAAGTTTACTTTGCAAATCAACGGATCAGGCAGTGATCAGCAAACGAGACTGGAAATATTCAATATTCTTGGAGAGAAAATAGCTGATGTACCGGGCTTTGTGTCTCAAGCATCAAATGAAATAGACCTTTCATCTGTTCCGGACGGAATCTATTTTATAAGAATTAATGACAGGAAGAAGATTTATACCGAAGAGCTTATAAAACAGTAACGTAGCCAAAGCTGGAAACGGCAAAAAAGTAACTATTTTTGCCTGACTATGTTCAACACCAGGCGCGATATATTATTTACGGTCCTGGGCGGCTTTTTCGTGACGAATGCCGTTGTAGGTGAACTCATTGGAGGGAAGCTTATTCAGATAGGCCCGTTTACCATGAGCATCGGGATCATCCCCTGGCCGATAGTGTTCCTGGCTACCGATATCATCAATGAATATTATGGGAAGAAAGGCGTGAGAAGGCTCTCGATGATGACTGCCGGGCTGATCACATATACCTTTGTCATTCTCCTGGCCGGGATGAGTGTGCATGCATCCCGCATTTCACCGGTAAAAGACGAGCAGTTTCACGCCGTTTTCGGCCAATCGATGTGGATCATCGTGGGAAGTATCACAGCTTTTTTAACCTCACAGTTGGTTGATGTGCTGATATTCTGGCTAATCCGGAGCCGGACAGGCAAAAAGATGATCTGGCTGAGAGCAACCGGCTCGACGGCCATATCGCAGTTAATCGATACGTTTATTGTCACCGGCATTGCCTTCTGGCTTCCCGGAAAACTCACTTTCGGGGATTTTATCAATACAGCCTTTACCGGTTATACAGCAAAGCTGATCATTGCCATAGCATTGACCCCCCTGATTTACCTGGGCCACGCCATTATACATTCTTACCTGGGAAAGGAGCAGAGCGACCAGATTGTTGAGGAGACGGCGAGAACGCAGTGAACGTCATCAGTTTAACAATTTAACATTTCCTTCTGTTAATCTTGAATCTTTATAAATTACTATCTTAAAAAACAATAAATCAATATTTTAAAAATGATTATATAATAATGAAGATTTTCACATACGTTCATATTGATTTCCTCGTTATTTTTGCAGCGAATTTTTCTCAGGATGAACAAAACAGTCAGGAACAGGGATAAAAGGATGGCCATGCTGCTTATTGCGGCGTTTGCCTGGCTTTTTATCGGTTCCCTGGTCATCTTTCATGAGGAACATGTGTTGGGAAAACACTTCAACCTGAACATCCAGGCTTTTATCTCACCAAAATCCAAAGATAAACAGGGATTTGCTGTAAAACTCCACAGTCCCCTGCTGAAACTTTATGACAATGGCGGAACAGCCGGCATTCTTTCACAAAACTTGCATTCTGCCTTTAATAGTTATGCTTTCGAAATCAAACCCAGGGAAACATCTTCCTTTTACAAGGATAAAGAAATCCTGAACTATTTCCCGCTCCGGGCACCCCCGGCCGTTTAGCAACATTCCCGGATAAATATCGGTTTACTTTACCTCCCATAAAGAGGTCAATATCTGTATAATCCAGGATGCTCCTCCTCCAATCATGCATCTTGTCTCTATTTTCCAGTTTCAAATTTCAAATTTAATTTAATTCACTATCTGTCAATATTATAAATATCAAAACCTCATGAAAACCCTTACTCTAATTTCGCTCATCCTGACACTAAGCATTTCGTGCTACAGCCAACACGGTAAATCAGGTCAGGCTGTCAATGCCCTGGATTCCATTGTTTTGGGGCCAGGCTATGCCAATGATATCTATTATAGCTTTGAAAACGGGGTGGTAGCTTCCGTGCCACGTACCAATTGGGACATTGGTTTCCACACTACTGTCTGGACCGCTGCCATCATCACAAACGGGGCTGCCGGAGTGAACCTGTACACCTATCCTAAAGCCGATACCACCGGATGGAATACTGTCGACACGGCCGGGATCTCAAGCTGGACAGTTCTTTATGATTCTGAAGATGATTGGGAAGATGGGGCCTTCAACCGCGGTGCCGCCGGTCACCCCGATTATGGCTGGGGCAAATATAATCCCATAAACCATGATGTGGTGGGTGACTCTGTTTATATTCTGAAAACCCTTGATGGAACCTATAAAAAGATATGGATCCTGCGCAAGAATTCATCCAACAATACCTATTTCATCCGGCAAGCAAACCTGGATGGAAGCAATGATAATGTTACTGAATTAAACATCAATCCATATCGTAATGTAAACTTCATTTATTATGCATTTTCTTCTGCTGCAATCGTGGAAAGGGAGCCAGATACAGCTTCCTGGGACATTCTCTTTACGAAATACATGGCTATCCAGCCAGACGGAACACCTTATCCGGTCGTGGGAGTTTTGAACAACTTCAGGGTCTATGCTAATAAATTCTATCCTGTTGTGCAGGATTTCAATGACTGGACAAGCACGCCGCCTGATTCTACCAAGTCATCCATAGGATGGGAATGGAAAAGCTTTGACATGAACTCATTTACCTGGACCGTGGCCGATTCTACCGCTTTCTTCGTGCACTCCCGGAATAAAGATATTTATAAGCTTGTTTTTACAAAATTTGATGGAAGCAGTACAGGTAAAATCATCTTTGATAAAAAAGCTGTGTCCCCATCCGGGATTCCTACAATAAATTCTGGAATATTTGAAGTATCTGTATATCCGAATCCGGTGAAGGATCAACTTACTATTGATTTCGGCCAGGAAATTAAAGGTGTTGTAACTCTCGCAATTTTTGACATCAATGGTAGGCAAGTATATTCTTCACAACTGGAAGTCCGCGATTATAAGTTAACATTTCGCATACCGGAATCTTCCGTCTGTAGCGGTTTGCACCTGTTGAAAGTTGTGACAGGCAGCGGGATTTCCACATCGAAATTCCTGGTCACCAAAAATTAATGGCATTTTTTCGATTCATAGCGTTGTTTTCTTTGACCCTGCTGCTGGCCAGCCTTAATGGTTTTGGCCAGCAAGCTGTGGTCAGGGTTCAGGATGGAAAGACCGGCCAACCGGTTCCTTTTGCGCATGTCTGCTTTCAGCCGATTGACGGAGGGCAGCAAGCCCACGCTATCACACAGGAAGATGGCACAGCGCAGAACCTGACTGTTTTCAGATCCGTTGTTGCCATTTCTTATATAGGATACGAAACACTTTATGATACGATGAGCCCGGGAGAGAGTGTCACACTGTCGCTGAAACCTAAAATCCAGGAGATGAATGAGGTGGTGGTTACGGCCCAGTATTCGCCTCAACGCGTCGATAAGTCGATTTACAAGGTTAAAGTGATCAACAATCTTCAGATCGAACAGAAAGCGGCCAATAACCTGACCGACCTGCTCAACAGCGAATTGAACATCAGGATCTCACAGGACGGCGCCCTCGGGACAAGCATGAGCCTGCAGGGGTTGTCAGGCGAACATGTGAAATTCCTGGTCGATGGAGTACCTGTGATTGGGCGGATGAACGGCAACATCGACATCAGCCAGTTAAACCTTTATAATGTTGACCATATTGAAGTGATCGAGGGGCCGATGTCGGTCGTTTATGGCTCCAATGCCCTGGCAGGGGTGATCAACATCATCACCAAGGAAAATAAAAACACCCGTTTGAGCGCTTATGCCAAAGGCTACACGGAATCGGTCGGGATATATAACTTCGACCTGGGCGCTTCTTACAAGATCAAAAACCACGTCTTTTCATTCAGCGGAGGAAGAAACTTTTTCGACGGGTATTCCGATGACGATTCGATACGGTCAGTGAGATGGAAACCGAAGCGGCAGTATTTTTTCGATGGATATTATCTTTTTTCAAGGCCGAAATTAAAATTCAAGATCTCTTCATCCTGGTTCGATGAAAAGCTTCTCAGCCGGGGCAACCTGATGGCTCCTTATTATGAAACCGCTTTTGACAGCTATTTCCTTACTTCCCGCTCCACCAGCAAGATCGAATTGAATCAAAAGATCAGGGACTACCGGTATATCAGCCTCATGGGCTCCTATGCCTGGTATGCCAGAAAAAAAGAAACTGTTTTTATAGATCTTACAACATTGGAAGAGCATGCTACAATTAACCCGGAAGATTTTGACACAACACGGTTTCATAATGCCCTTTTCCGTGGAACTTTCAGCAAGAGCAATCCCGCAAGCTGTTTCAATTACCAACTTGGATTCGATCTGAACCTCGAAGCCGGAACAGGTAAAAGGATCAGGGATTACAAGCAGCAGATCGGCGATTATGCCGCTTTCCTGAGTGTTCAGTATGAGCCATTAAAATGGGTGACAATTCAGCCGGGTATCCGGCTTATTTACAATACAAAATACCAGGCACCGCTAGTATACTCGTTGAACCTGAAATTTGCTATCCTCGAAAACTACAACATCAGGGCTTCATACAGCCGTGGGTTTCGAGCCCCTTCACTCAAGGAATTGTATCTTTATTTTGTCGACGTCAATCATAATGTTCAGGGAAATCCTGACCTGAAATCTGAAAATTCTCATAATATCAATCTTTCCTTTCAATACAACCGTGAAACAAGCCAGTCATTTGTCGGAACTGAACTAAACTTCTTTTATAATGACATCAACGACATCATAACTCTTGCCCAGGCCGGCGGTAATCTTTATACTTATATTAATGTCGATAAGTACATCACCCAGGGTGCCCAGCTTGTGCTGAATTACCGGCTTTATCCCAGGCTCAATATCAGGAGCGGCGGAGGGGTAACCGGGCAGTACAATTCACTTTCCGATGAAACGGGCAACGCGGGGAAATTCTATTACAGTCCTGATGCTGCTGTAACTACGACTTACCGTTTGCAAAAAGCAGGGATAGATTTGACACTCGATTACAAATTTACCGGACGGATGCCGCAGTTTTATACAGATGATAATGAAAATGTCGTTGAAGGATACGTAAGCCAATATCATTCAATGGATTTCAACATGCAAAAGTCGTTCCTGAAAGACAGGCTTACGATTGGGGCCGGGGTTAAGAACATATTCAACAATACCACCATTCCGGCTGTCGGCGGAAGCGGTGGAGTCCATACCGGGGGAAGCGGGGATTATCCAGTAGGCTGGGGCAGGACCTTTTTTATCCAGGCAGCTGTCAATTTTAATAAGTTCTGAGCCATGAGGATTTTCAACCTGATAACATTATTCATATCCATTTTCTTTTTAACATCCTGTTTTAAAGAAGATGAGAAAATAACACCTCATGATCCGGGTGATGTTAAAACTAAGGCTATTGAACTGACGAAAGATTACCGTTACCAGGTTTTTTTTGACCTGGGTTCAGGAGAAGTCGTTTCAACAAATTTGAAGAATCAATGGGATTTGGGGTTTGAATGCAGCCCGGATGGCTGGCATATTATCCTGAACACTTCCAATTTCATGGTAGCTGCCGCAACTGGTGTGATGGATTTCAGCCTTCCGGTCGATACGGTCGGGGTGCAATGGAAATATGATGTTTCCAGCGGAAATCGTGATTCTACTGCTATTGGCAAATGGATTGATTTCGCCCCCCCGGATTCTTCAAAATCTTATTCGAATGAGGTTTATGTGATCGACCGGGGTTATGACGAATTGGGAAACCTGCGCGGGCTCAGGAAAATCGTGTTTCTCGGACTTGAAAATGATACTTATTCTTTCCGTTATGCCAACCTCGATGGAACTGCCGAAAACACTTTTTCAATCACTAAGGACCCATCAATAAACTATATTTTCTTTTCTTTTGATGAAGGAGGAAAACAGCTTAGCCTTGAACCTCCTAAGTATGGATGGGACCTGCTTTTCACACAATATACCACCCTTCTCTTCACCGATGAAGGAGACCCTTATCCATACCTGGTAACGGGCGTACTATCCAATCCTACAAACATACAAGTGGCGCAGGATACCCTCTATGACTTTTCTTCCCTCAGCCTGGATATTGTGGGAAATCTGAATTATTCATCTGTCCAGGATGAAATCGGGTATGACTGGAAAGATGTTGTCGGTGATGTTTCTTCAGGGAATGTTTCCTATGTGATCGTTGAAGGGCTGAATTACGTAATCCGCGACAATGATGGGTTCTATTACAAACTTCGCTTTATCAGTTTTTATAACAATAGCGGGGAAAAGGGGTACCCGACGTTTGAGTATCAGCGGTTATAAAATTCCAAGCACCAAGCACCAAATTCCAAACAAATTCAAAAACTCAAATCTCAAAACTCAAACTGTTTTGAATTTTAGGTTTTGGATTTTATTTTTTGTTTGGGATTTGGGATTTGGGATTTGAAATTTATTTTGATATCCTGGACATCTGCACCAAAAACAGATCGCGTTTGCCTCTTGAAATAGGAACGCAAGATCCATCTGTCATTTCAATATAACCGCCTTCGTGCCGGCAGGCTCGCCGCTTTCATCCATTAAATCGGTGTAGTTGACTTTCATGCTTTTGCCGTAAAGTTCGTTTACCAGTTTCAGTCTTGACTCGGTAATATTAGTGCCCATGCTTAATAGAGATTTCAGTGTGCTTGCTGTTTTCCAGCGTTTTACGGATGAGGGAGGCAAACTTGGTCATGTAGTTATTGGAAGATATTTTATCATTCTGAAAGACATAATACTGGATGGAGTTTAAGGTATTGAAGATAAAATGGGGGTTCATCTGTTGCCGGAGGTTGGTCTGGTTCAGTTCCGAAATAGTATGGTTCATGGCCTCCATACGTTGCAGTGAGCCGGTAAGCATCTGATATTCTTCTTTGTTCCTCATTAAAATCAGCAAAAGTGAGATATTGCTGCAAGGCATCATACATGCCTTTGGATTCCCCGAAGATGTTATAAGCCAGGGCCTTGCCAAACCAGCCATCTGCAATGATTTTTTTATCATTGAGCGAAGGCATTTTCATTGTCCGGGATCCTGCCATAAGCCCGTGCCATGTAAAGATAAGTCATGGCATCAGGCTGAATTTTCAATTTTTCGGACAGATCAACCGCTTCCTGGGCGTAACTAATAGCCTGGCGGGCGTCTTTGTATATATATAATTTACCAAGTTTTGCAAGCAGTAATACCCTGGCGGTATCCTGACGCGTAGTTTGCTGTAGCGCCGACTCCAGGCTGTCGATCAGGGTTTGATTATCCTTTGGTTGTGAAAAGGCAGGCCAGCCAAATATAATAATTTGCAGGCTGAAAAGCAGGCAGAATAGATTAGTTTGTGTTGCGTTCATTAATCTGCCCGGAAGTGAATTGTTAAATATAAAATTAATTGGTTAAGCAATTGCAAATATAAGATTGAATAATATTTGTAGGTTGGATAAGTTTTCAGGATTCTTAATCTGACTGATGGTTGGTCTGAATGAGGCAACGGAAAGGAAAGATTGGGCGGTTGGACGATTTAACGATGTAGCGATCTAACAATATTAGGATATAATATTGTCCCAAAGGGACTTATGAGAATAGCCCCGGACACTCGTCCGGGGTTTGATATGATGGCCGTGAATTACAAGTCCTGTAGGGACGGCTGAAATATGGAGATGTCATCTCGCTTCAAAATTATTCTATCATTCGTCCCGTTGGGACTTTATAAATGAACCACCTTCTGTTACCCCGGGTTGCACCCGGGGCTATTTTCATGTCTCCCTGACGGGAGGCAAATACATTGGACGATTGGATGATTTGATGATTTATCGATTTGTCGATTATTAATTTTTAATTTGCCTACCTCACCAGCATCACCGTTCCCGCCTCCACCTGTTCAATCTCTGTTCCCGCTGTATTATTCACCCTGAAAGCAATTTTGTAAACATAAACCCCACCCGGGCAAGGCTTTCCGTCTTTCTTTCCTTCCCAGCCCCGGGAGATGTCATCTGACTCAAATAGCATGGTGCCCCAGCGGTCGTAAATCTGCATGTTGAATTTCGTGATGTAATCGCCATTTGCAATGGCCTGGAAGGTGTCGTTCAGCCCGTCGCCATCGGGGGTGAAGGCATTGGGGAGATAGAGATATTTCGAAGGGATTTCTTCGGTTTTGATCATGATATAGATTGAATCTTCACCCAGGCAGCCTGCCGGGGATTCGAGTTGCACTTTGTATGATCCTTCGGTATTGATGATGATGGTTTCGGTTGTGTCGCCAGTGTTCCAAAGGTAAGAAGAAAGACCTGTGCCAGCTTCCAGTAGATAGCCGGCTTGCACCGTTAAGGTATCCGTGCCATGAAAAGCCGCAACAGGGTTTTCATTTACTTCAAGATGGATGGTTTTCTGGTCGGTGCAGCCCATGTTATCGGTGGCCAGGAGTGTGTAATCACCTGCATCGGCCAGGGTGATGCTGAAAATGAAGGGATCGGAATCGGTCACCTGCCCGTCGGGATAGGTCCATTGATAGCTGAAAGGTGGTTGGTTACCCGAAGCGATACCCATGATGGAGAGCATCTGTCCTTCGCAGACTGTTTTGGAGGCTGAAAGCAGGATGGATGGAGGCTCGTAGATGTTCACTTCCCCGGTATGGAACTCGGCCGGAATGGCTGAACCCTGGAGGTTCGTGAAGTAGCTTTCGGTTGTGCCGGTGTACCAGTCGAGATCTCCCAGTCCTGGCTGTTTGGTGGTAAAGACCAGCTCCGCGACGGAATCGGACTGACTTAAGGTCAATGCCACGGTGTCCTGCCACTGAAAGGTGATTTCGCCTGCTGCCTGGTCTACCCAGCCGGTTAAGTTGTTTTGCAGTTGCGGATTGACATTGGTATAACCTTCACATTGCAGATTATCAACGTTATAGCTTAGTTGCAGACGGAATGTCGCTACGGAATTGAAGTTCTCCACCTCAATTGGTATGGTAACTGCATCGCCATGGCAATGGTTTCCCGAGTCGGCTATGGCTTGCAGGTAGGTGAGGATTATATTCTGGATTTCAACGGTAAAGATTGTGTCGCAATCGTTTTCATCTTTGACCACACAAATGTAGCTTCCGGCTTGAAGATTATTAAATGTCCCGTTGTTGGTTTGCCATATGCTGCCGTTGTTGATGGAGTAAAAGATTTGCGGTGTGCTGCCAGTTGCGGTAATTTCAATCGATCCATTTCCCAGGAAATCAGTTTCGTCATTGACCACAGGTGGCAGCACCTGCGGACCGGGAATATCTTCCAGAATCACCGGGTTATCAAGATAAAACCCTTCGCATCCATTTTCATCTTTAACCCGTACCACGTAACTCGCAGCAGTTAGTCCTGTAAATAGGCTGTCAGTTTGGTAGCTGTTCCCATTATCGATGGAATATTCCAGGATTGAGCCGGGAGGAGAAAAGGCTGTGATAATTAGTTGTCCGTCGGGACGAAAGCAATGCGGAGAGATGGTTTGAACCTGTGTCACCTGCAGGTTACCGGCATCGGTGATGGTGTAGGCAGAGGAGGAAGTCTCGCAACCATTGCCATCGGTGATGGTGAGGACATACTGCCCTGCGGGCAGGTTAAAAACATCTATGTTTGTTCCGTAATCATTGCCTGACAGGTCTTCCCAGAGGTATTGCAACGGTTCAGTTCCCTGGATGGCCAGGCCGGCGACCGAACCAGAGGATCCGCTACAGGAAGTGGGAGTCACGACAAGGGAAGATTCATCGATAAGGATAGGAGGATGAAATCCGACATGAATCGTATCGCTACCGCTGCATCCGGTCTCGAAAAAGGAAGCCGTTACCCGGTAAGTGCCGCTGTCAGAAACGGTGTACTGGGAAATGCCGGGAATACCGTTCCAGGAATAAAAATCGGCAATACAATTGGCGTACAAGGTAAGTGAAGTGCCCTGACAGATCAGGGTATCGGGCCCCAAATCAGGGTGTGGTGTGGGATAAATCTCTATTTCCCGGGAAGTGTGCTCAAATCTGCCGGTTGGGTACCAGATATCAACTTCAACCTCATGAATGCCGGGGGATTGAAAAGTGTAGATTGGCGAGAGTTCATTTGAATAATTTCCCGGGGCAAACTCATCGAAAAACCAGCGGACGCTGTCGGGCGTGGGAATAAAATGCGGGATAAACTGAACCGGCGAGCCCTGGCACCGGTCGCCTTCCCATTCGAAACGGTAGAGATAGTCAAGGAGGATGTTTATTGTTTCCCAGTTTGCATCCCTTCCTCCCAAATAAACGCTTAAGGTATCGAAATCACAGGCTGTTCCCAATTCCCAGGGTTTATTAATTACACTGATAAAATTAGACCAGGGTGCGTCACATGTATCTGCCAGACAAGAAGTGTAAATCCTTCCATCATTTGAAAGCTGCATACTTGACCCACAAATATCCCGTATCCGGATGCCGGAATCATAAAAAGCCGCCGAATCTCCGACGAATTGCATATCGTACTGGTATAAAGCCCAACCCGACCAAGAATCAAAAATACCAGCATAAGACACATACAGATATTTTGAATCAGGAGAGAATTCACAATCTTCGGGAACGATATAACCTCCTAAAAAATCTGGTCGGGAAATCATATATTGGAAATCGATAAAACCTGATGATTTATTAAAAACACATACTTCCAATCCATTGGAAGGAAGAGTATAATTATTTGTATAATAAGCGGTTATCAGATATTTCTTATCCGGAGACACCTTTATTCGTCCGTATGCGGACCCTGTTTCTCTATAGATGCCAGGAGAACTATAAACAGGTTCAGGATCAACACCTGTCGCATCCACCCTGAAACAAATATACCGGTTATCATTATATAATCTTGTAACAACCCAATAGCCATCTTCATTATCATTTTTAAGGGCAAACAACTGTGCTGCAGCCATGTCAGCGGCTTCCAGCTTAACATTTTTCGTGGAGGTTACCCCTCCCAGGCCCCCATCGAGTGTCATATCCACTACTGAATAATAAAGTCCATCAGGCCAATATTGATGAGTGACACCGAAGATATAATATTGAGTACCAGAACCTGGCTTTGGGAAAGCAGTCGTGTTTTGCCAGCCTGCAGGATGCTCCGGCAGCAGCCCGCTACCGTTCAACATTACTTCATCATTGCGGTTCCACACTGTCTCCCCGTTAAAATAAAACAACAAATTACCAATGCTGTCGCTCATTACGGTACCACAAAAACCTCCGTCAGGATAATGATGAAAAATCGGAACCGGATCGCCTGATGTGAAATTTAACCCTGCCCAACCGCCAAAAATCCAGTTATCCGCTTCCCGCTGTGCAAAGAGAGAGGGAGATGAAAGGAAGGAAAGAAGGATCAGGGATAATATGTTTTTATAAAGTTTCATAATGCCCCATCAAGATAATCTGGTTTGAAATCGTGGTATAAAAGTAGGATATATTGGGGAGAAAAGCAAGGGATTGGGTAATCATTAATAGCCGGCAGATTCCCGCTTTCGCGGGAATCTGTTTGCAAACCGTCATTCCCACGACAGTGGGAATCTCTCTGCCCGGCTTACCATTCTACTGTTTTCAATCCCGGTCACGTCATTCCGACGAGCGACGAAGGAGCGAGGAGGGATCTGATGGATTTGTCGATTTGTCGATTTGTCGATTTGTCGATTTAAATTAATCCTAAATTTACACTGAATTAAAAACCAGATTATGAAAAGATATTTATTAATACTCGTGCCAGTTATCCTGCTTTCATGCAATGCACCGCGAAAACCGGCGGAAACGGCTAAAGTTGCAACTGAAACTCCTGTTGCTCAGGTTCTTGCTATTGACAAGGGCAATGTGACTTTTGATGATTATTTCCTCGACAAAACCATGCGCCTGGATTATTTCCACACCGGGACCGCGAAAGAAGAGATTTTTTCGCCTGATCGTATCGTATCCGACGGCTCATGGCCGGGGAGTAAGAACATCCTGGTTGATCCGCTCGAACTGGGCCTGTACTTGTTCGAAATTGCGGACAAGAAATCAAACATGCTGCTATATTCCCGTGGTTTTGCCAGCGTCTTCGGCGAATGGCAAACCACTCCCGAAGCTGAATTGGGATATGGAACGTTCCATGAATCGATCCGCTTTCCCTGGCCGAAAAACCCGGTGAATGTCATCATGAAAAAAAGAGATACCGCAAATGTATTTCAAATCATCTGGACAACTTCCATCGATCCTGCATCCCGTAAAGTCAACCCGGCTGATCTTGCCCATACCGAAAAGGTCAGCGTCATCTATGATAATGGCCTGGCTGCGGAAAAGCTGGATATCGTAATCCTCGGAGATGGCTATACCGCTTCGGAAATGGGAAAATTTGAAAAGGATGCGAAAAGGATGGCCGATGTTTTGCTGAATCACGAGCCTTTCCTAGATAGAAAAAATGATATAAATATCCGTGCAGTTGAGTCACCTTCTGAAGTTTCAGGTGTCTCGAGGCCGCATCCGGGCGTATTTAAACGTACTGCCCTTTCAGCCCACTACGGCAGTTTCGATTCTGAGCGTTATGTGCTTTCATATGATAACCGCACCATCCGTGATGTCGCCTCAGCTGTGTTTTACGATTTCATGGTCATCCTGATCAATGAGAGGACCTATGGAGGAGGAGGAATCTATAATCTTTATACGACAGTTTCGGCCGACAATAAATTAGGGGAATATATAATGGTCCACGAGTTTGGCCATCATTTGGGCGCTTTGGCTGATGAGTATTATACTTCTTCCATAGCATATGAAATGCCTGAAATAAAAGTAGAACCCTGGGAAGTCAACATTACCGCCCTTTTCGATAAAAATAGCCTGAAATGGAAAGACCTGGTGGAAGCAGGTACGCCCATCCCAACACCCTGGAACAAGGAACCTTTCGACCAGTTTGGCTACCGGATACAGCAGGAACGCGACAGCCTGAGGGCCGCCAAAGTGCCGGAGGAGATCATGGAAGCGCTCTTCATGCGGCAAATGAAACAGGAAGATGAGTATTTTGCAGCCGAGCAATACAGGGACAAGGTCGGCGCTTTTGAAGGAGCGGGTTATCTGGCCAAAGGCCTGTACCGTTCACAGATCGATTGCATTATGTACACCCGCCACATGCAGTTCTGCAAAGTTTGCCGGCGTGGTTTGGAAGATGTGATTGATATGTATTCGAAGTAACGAAACATGAATCTTGCTGCAACATTTTTCTTTTACTTGTTCGTGCTCCTGATTGGTATCATGCCTTTCAGGTTGCTTTATGTACTTTCGGATTTCGTTTCATTTTTGTTGAGAAAAGTTTTCAAATACAGGAAAAATGTCGTCATTAATAATCTTAGAAGTTCATTCCCTGAAATTAGTGAAGAGGAGACCCGGTTAATTGTCAAACGGACTTATCTGAATCTTTCTGATGTTTTTATGGAAGGCATCAGGGCTTTTACCATGACCCGGAAACAGATCAGGGAGCGACATCATATTTTGAACCCGGAAATCCTGGAACCTTATTTTGAAGCAGGGCAGGGGATCATTGTAGTGACCGGGCATTATGGAAACTGGGAATGGGGTGCATTATCACCTGCTTTACAAACCCACTTTCATAACATTGCATTCTACAAGCCACTGAAAAACAAGTGGATGGATAAGATGGTCAACAGGAACCGGTCGCGGTGGGGAACAACACTGGCTCCTATCCGGCAAACAACTAAAACCTTTGAAACTTATCGTGGTCAGACTATTTTGTACCTGATGGCAGCCGATCAAAGTCCTTCCAACCGTGAAATGGCTTACTGGGTGAGTTTCCTGGGCCGTGAAACCGCTTTCCTGCATGGGCCTGAAAAACATGCCCGGAACAATAATTACCCGGTAATATTTGTTGCAATCCGCCGGGTGAAAAGAGGATTTTATGAGCTCGAGCTGACATCCCTGGTGGAAGATCCTTCCAAACTGCCTGACGGAGAAATTACACGGCTTTTTGCGGAAAAACTGGAGACATTGATCCGTGAAGATCCGGCCAACTGGCTCTGGTCGCATAGACGCTGGAAATTAACCCGCTGAGTACATCAGTTCAATTAGTTCCACGTATTGCTCTGCAATCACCTTTCTTCGCAGTTTGAGCGTGCTGGTCATAGCGCTGTTTTCAACACTGAACGGCTCGGCGAGCAAGGTGAATTTTACTACCCTTTCATATGGAGTTACATCTGCCTGGATCTGGTCAAGCTTCACCTGGAAGAGCTTTAATATTGCCGGATGAGATGTAAGTATTTTACGGTCAGACGTGTCGATGCCAAGTTTTTCAGCCACACTTTTAAGGTGTTCGAAAGATGGAACGATCAGGGCAGAAACGTATTTCCGGTTGTCGCCAACCACGATGACCTGCTCGATTAGTTTTTCCTGTCCGAGCAGCAATTCCAGTTTCTGCGGCGATACATATTTCCCGACCGATGTTTTGAAGAGGTCTTTAATCCGGTCGCTCATCACCAGGTTTCCGTCACTGGTAAAGTGTCCCTCGTCACCTGTCATATACCAACCATCTTTAAGTGCTTTAGCCGTTTCTTCCGGCTTTTTATAATATCCCCTGAAAACTGTCGGCCCTTTGACCATGATCTCACCTTCTTCGCTGAACTTGACAGCTAAACCCGGCATCACGGTACCGCAGGATTCAAATTCGTACCATTCGTTTTTAAAACATGAAACAGTAGCCGTCGTTTCAGTGGCCCCGTAGCCATAGGTTACAAAAAGCCCTGTGGCATGGAAAAACCGGAGGAGGTCCTCACGGATGGCAGCGCCGGCACAGGGCATCTGGCGGATGTTTTTTCCGAACACGTTACGCAACTTTTTCAGTACCAGCTTTTCAGCAATATTTCGTTTGAATTTTAATCCTGATGGCAGATCCATCGATTTGCTACTGTACTCGTTGCACTGGTGACCAACGGCGATGGCCCAGTCGAAAATGTTCTTTTTAACCTTCGGCCATTTTGCTGTTTCGACCTGTATCCCTTCATAGGTTTTTTCGAAAAATCTTGGCACAGTGCACATCACGGTGGGATTTGCGATTGGCATGACGCTGATGACTTCCCTGGGATTTTCAAGGAAAACATTCACTGCTCCGCAGTACATCAGGTAAAATGTCCAGGTACGCTCAAATATATGACTAAGAGGCAGGAAGCACATGGAAACATCCTGGTCGGTAATGTCCAGCCTGTTATCGTGAATGGCAAAACATTCCATGAAATTATCATGTCCCAGCATGACCCCTTTCGGCTCGCCGGTGGTCCCGGAAGTGTAGAGGATGGTGGCCAGGTCGAATGGCTGGGCCTGGTCGTAGAGCTGCTCAAGTTCCTCACCAAAAAGCGGGTCATTGCCAAGTTTAAGGAAGTTTTCCCAGGTGATGCATCTTTCGTCGGTTGTTTCAGTTCCATCCTGGAAAATGACGATTCTCTTCAGGCTTCCTGAATGGTCCAGCAGCCAGATCGCTTTTTCGAGCTGTTCTTTGTTCCCGACGAACATCAGCTTCATTTCCGTTTCGTCGACGATATATTTAACTTGTGATCTTGAAGCGGTTCCAAAGAATGGCACCACTACACCCCTGATGCCTAAAATGCCGATATCTGTAATAGTCCATTCCAGCCGGTTATCGCTGAAAATACCAATAAGGGACTCATGCCCGAAACCCAGCGAGATGAGTGCACGGGAAACCCTGTCGGCATCGCGGGTAAACTCATTCCAGGTATAACTTTTAAAGGATCCGCCAAGGCTCTCCCGATACCTGAAAACTTCGCGTGAGCCATAGCGGGCAGCACGATCGCGGATCATATGGGCAATATGCTCTTTCATAAAAATTCGGATTATGTAAAATATTAAACGACAGCAGCAAAGGTGGTGATTTTAAGGAGATAATCCAAATTTTAGATATGAACTGCAGAAATTTATTTTTTATGATCACCTGGAAATCTTAAATAGATGCCAAAATAATTTATTATCTTTGACATAAAATGTCAACAATCATTATGTCAACTGTTGGACTGAGATTAAGGGAGTTAAGGGAGAAAGCCGGGATATCCTTGCGTAAAGCGGCAATTCTGTCCGGCATTGACTTAGCGGTACTGAGCAAAATTGAGCGGGGTAAAAGGCAGTTTAATAAAAATCAGATCATCAAACTGGCTGAGTTGTATGAGGTTAACCTGGATGACCTGCTGAAGCAATATTTAGGAGAAAAAGTCCTTTATAATTTAAAAGACGAACAACTGGCTACCGAGGCCCTGAAGATGGCCGAAAAATCAATCCAATATGGGAAATTATCTAATCTGGATATTAATGAAATTATACTGAAATCCAGGTCAGTTTTAAAAGGAGATAACAGGATTGAGAATGCATGGATTTTCGGTTCCTATGCCCGCCGGGATCAAAAACCGGGCAGTGACCTGGATATCATGATCAAAATTAAGAGCGGTGCAACTTTCAGCCTGTATGACATGGCGGAAATTCAATATCAGCTTGAGAACCTTTTCGGTTTAAAGGTTGATGTTGTGGAAAAAGATGCCCTGAGCCCTTTAACTTTTGAGTCAATATTGACTGAAATGATTGTGATTTATGGATGACAGGAACCTTCAGCGGCTTTTACATATTCATGAGGCCATTTTTTCCATCCATAAGTTTTGCCAGGATAAAACATTGGAAAATTTCAGGGAGGATGACTTGCTTTTCAGCGCTGTTTTACAGAAGTTTCTGATCATTGGAGAATCGGTGGCAAAGATTGACCAGGATTTACTGGACAAATACACCTATCCATGGTATAAGCCACGCGCTTTCAGAAATTTCATCGCTCATGAATATTTTCACATCAGGCCGGAACGGATCTGGGATACTATCCACAACAACCTGAACGGATTGGATGAGATGATCCGTATAATCTTAAAAGACGAATACAATTATGAAGATTAGATTACAAGTTCCCATGTTATTATTTCTCCTGATTGTTCCATTATATCCGGGCTGCAGAACCGATAACCCTGAAATCAGGCAAGCAGTTACAAACCAGCTTCAACGCTATCCGGAATCAAGCTTGCAGGATATTTACAAGAGTTTTTTCCAGGATGAATTTGGCCCGGGGCATTTGCTGGAAGATACAGCCGGGGCGCGGAATTACCTTGTATATGAACTATCGGAAATGGCATCTTCCGGAAATCATGTTGCGGAGCCCTGCGGTGTAGGAAAGAACTTCTACCGTGTGCCGCTGGACCTGGTAAAAGACGGCATCATCAGTGACAACAGCTTGTTCAGCGCATTCATGGAAAGCGCTTCATCTTTCAGACTGCCGGATATTGAATTATGGAAAAAGAAGTGGGTAGAAATCGTGATTGTCATTGAAAGGATGAACCTGAACCTGCCGAACTTCGACGAGGATAAAAAATCCCTGGCAGACATGCACAGGCAAGGGGAAACTGCAATGCATCACAGCCAGCAGTATGAGGAGCTTTATAAGCCGCACTACCGGATCCTGGGCAAGGAGGAGTGGGAGGAACTTCAGAAATTATTTCCTAATAGACAGCCTTAATTTTTGGGCTAAAGCCCTGATTATTATAATAAAGAACATGACTAATGACTAATAACCACTAACCAATAACTATTAACCAATGGCAATTTGAATTCTTTAGTATTTGACATCCGCCATTACACCATCCACGACGGCCCGGGGATCCGGACGACAGTCTTCTTTAAGGGCTGCCCGCTTCGCTGTCGGTGGTGCCATAACCCGGAGAGCCAGGAGAGTGGAGTAGGGCAGGTTTTAGTGCAAAGGGTCCTGGATGGGAAGCTGTTTGAAAGCAAGTTGGCAGTTGGCAGTTGGCAGTCGGCAGGGGAGGTTATGAAAGAGATTGCGAAAGATGCTGTGTTTTATGACGAATCGGGCGGCGGGGTGACGTTTTCCGGCGGCGAACCGCTGTTGCAGTCAGAAGCTTTGAAGGAACTGCTGGGGCTTTGCCGGGAACAAGGCTATCACACGGCCATCGATACCTCGGGGCATGCAGAACCGGTTGCTATGGAAAGGGTCATGGAACTGGCCGGCCTCTGGTTGTTTGACCTGAAGCTGATGGATGACTCCAGGCACATGGAATATACCGGTGTTTCAAATGAACTTGCTTTGAAGAACCTCGAAACGCTTGCCCTGGCAGGGAAAGAGATTATTATCCGTTTTCCGTTCATACCCGGGATTACTGACGGAAAAGATAACCTGGAAGCTCTAGCAATGCTTATGTTAAGGCTTGGACTGAAACGGATCGATATTTTACCCTATCACGCAATCACAAGGGATAAATACCGGCGGATGGGGAAAGATTTCCTGTTGGAAAGTCTAAAAGGACCTGATGATGCCAAAGTTGATGAGATAATGACGTTTTTTAAAGATAGGGGTTATTTGGTTGGAGTTGGAGGTTAAAAGTTATAGTTTTGAGTTTTGAGTTTTGAGGTTTAAGGTTTAAGTTCGGGAATTTATTATCTGCGTAAATCTGCGAATAAATCCGCGAAAATCCGCGAGAAACTTTAGAAGAAATTTTATGTAAATAAGATTATGCTTTCGGAAAGAATAAAGCAATTAAGAGACCAGAGCCTGCAGGCGATCAATACGCTCTCTCACGAACGGGCGCTGTTGTTAACGGAATTTTATCAGTCCAATGAAGCGAAGAATGTTTCCATCCCCGTTCAAAGGGCCATGGCTTTCCGGCATATCCTGCAAAATAAAAAGATTTGCATTAACGATGGTGAACTGATCGTCGGTGAACGCGGCCCTGCGCCCAAGGCCGTGCCGACCTACCCGGAGATATGCCTGCATTCACTGGAGGACCTGGAGATACTCCATACCCGCCCTAAGGTTTCGTATAAGTCGGATGAGGAAACCCGTAAGGTATACAGAGAAATCATCATCCCATTCTGGCAGGGCCGCACTCAGCGCGACCGGATATTTGCCGCGATGGACCGGCAATGGATCGAGGCTTACCAAGCCGGCATTTTTACCGAGTTCATGGAACAACGTTCCCCGGGACATACAGTGCTTGGTGGTAAGATTTATCAGAAAGGATTCCTGGATTTCATTAAAGAGATTGATGAGCAATTGAGAATGTTGGTTAACGTCGGTGTCAGTGATGCGGAAGCTAAGAGCGAAGAACTGAGGGCAATGAAGATAACCGCGCTGGCTATGATCCGTTTTGCAGAGCGCCATTCCGAAGAACTGATCCGAATTTCAAATTTCAAATTTCAAGGTGCCGAAAACAAAGAGAAAAGGGCTGAGCTATCAGAGATGGCTGATATTTGCCGTTGGGTACCTGCACATGCTCCCAGGTCCTTTCATGAAGCGCTGCAATACTATTGGTTCGTTCATATCGGCGTGATTACCGAGCTGAATCCCTGGGATTCATTTAACCCCGGCCGGCTCGACCAGAACCTCTACCCATTTTATCAGCGCGAAATCGCTGCAGGCAGCCTTACCCATGAAAAAGCCAAAGAAATCCTGCAATCATTCTGGATAAAATTCAACAACCAACCGGCCCCTCCGAAGATAGGAGTTACGGCCAAGGAAAGCAGCACATACACTGACTTCGCCCTGATCAATGTCGGCGGTGTCAAGCCCGACGGAAGCAATGCAGTCAACAAACTAAGCTACCTTATCCTCGACGTTGTGGAAGAGATGCGAATCCTCCAGCCAAGCTCGATGGTGCAACTCAGCAGGGAGAACCCTGACAGTTTTATCGAACGGGCAATGCACATTGTCAAAACAGGTTTCGGCCAGCCGAGTATTTTCAATACGGATGCTATCGTTCAGGAACTTGTCAGACAAGGAAAAACAATCGAAGATGCCCGTGATGGAGGAGCCAGCGGCTGCGTGGAAAGCGGAGCTTTCGGCAAAGAAGCCTACTGGCTAACTGGTTACTTCAACCTGCCTAAGGTGCTCGAGATCACCTTTCACGGTGGAATTGATCCGAGGACCGGTAAAAAAACAGGGTTGGAAACCCCGGGGTTGGAAACCATCGATAATTTCGCTGACCTTTTAAATACTTTCCAGAGTCAACTCAACTTTTTCATCGACATCAAAATAAAAGGCAACCTTATTATTGAAAAGCTTTTTGCTGAAAATATGCCGGTGCCTTTCCTCTCGGTCCTGATTGAAGACTGCATCGTCAATGGAAAAGACTACAATGCCGGCGGCGCGCGGTATAATACCTCCTATATTCAGGGCGTGGGCCTGGGCAGCGTAACGGATATGCTCACGGCGCTGAAATATTGGGTTTATGACGGCAAGACGGTAAGACGGGAGGACGGTAAGACTGTAAGAATGGAAGACGGCAGGACGGTGAGACTGGAAGAGATGTTTCATGCAATGGCTGCTGACTTTGTGGGATATGAGGATTTACGGTATAAATTGATCTATGAAACCCCCAAGTATGGTAATGATGATGACTATGCCGATGAGCTGGCGGTCAAAGTGTTTGATATGTTTTTTGATGCGGTGGATGGCAGACCGAACACCAGGGGCGGAAAGCACCACATCATGATGCTGCCCACCACCAGCCACATTTATTTCGGAAGTGTGACCGGGGCCACACCGGATGGACGCAAAGCATGGCAGCCGCTTTCCGAGGGCATCTCGCCATTCCAGGGTGCCGACATCAAAGGTCCGACAGCGGTGTTGAAATCAGCATCCAAGATCGGCCACCTGCGAACAGGTGGAACTTTGCTGAACCAGAAATTCACTCCTCAGCTGCTGAACGATGAAAAAGGCATAACCAGCGTCGCAAAGCTCATCCGGGGCTATTTCCGCCTTAATGGGCATCACATCCAGTTTAATGTGGTCACAGCAGATACCTTGCGCGAAGCGCAGAAACATCCTGAAAAATACCGTGACCTGATCGTGCGGGTTGCCGGCTACAGTGATTATTTCAATGACCTGGGCACGGAACTGCAGGATGAGATTATCAGACGGACTGAACACGCACTAATTTGAACCGATCAAGCACTATACGTTCCGACCTGCTTCTTCTGCTGGCAGCCATCATCTGGGGTTTTGCCTTCGTGGCCCAGCGCATGGGTATGGAGCATATCGGCCCGTTCCTGTTCAATGGAATACGGTTTGCGCTGGGAGCGGCAACGCTATTATTTGTCGTTAAAGTAAAAGGTTTGTTTGAAAATAAGACGGTAAGACTATATGACGGTAAGATGGGTGGAAAAGCACCTAATGATTTACTGCCAACTGCCAACTGCCAACTGCCAACTGTCAACTGCCGACTGCCGATTCCTGGCGGCATCCTCCTGGGCCTGATCCTTTTCGCCGGTGCTACTTTCCAGCAGGCAGGTATTGTATATACCACTGCCGGCAATGCGGGCTTTATTACCGGCCTCTATGTTATCCTCGTACCGGCTTTTGGTATGTTTATCGGACAGAAAGCAAGGGCTAACCTTTGGGGAGGGGCTATCCTCGCCGCTTTTGGCTTGTACTTACTTTCAGTGACAGAAAGTTTCACCATATCCAAAGGCGATGTCTTGGTGCTTACCGGTGCGGTTTTCTGGGCCGTTCATGTCCTTTATACCGGCTGGCTTTCACCACGGACAGCCGTCATGCGTCTTGCGATTACGCAGTACACGGTTTGTGCAGCACTTAGCCTGATCGCCGCTTTGCTCTTTGAATCAAATACGCTGAAAGGAATTTATAGTGCTATAATCCCTCTTCTGTACGGAGGATTATTATCTGTGGGGGTGGCTTTCACCCTGCAGATCATCGGCCAGAAAAAAGCCCCGCCGGCGCATACCGCTATCATCCTAAGCCTGGAAGCAGTTTTTGCCGTCATCGGCGGTTTGTTGATATTATCCGAAACCATGACCGACCGGAAATGGATCGGATGTGCAATGATGCTGGCAGGGATGGTGCTGGCGCAGGTGAGAGTCAGTAGTCAGAAGAGAAGCTACCTTCTTATTCTTTCTTTGCTCTGTTTACTGAATATCAATGCCCAGCAGGTTAACGACTGGGAAAACCCTGAGGTGGTGGGTATTAACAAATATGCCCCGCATTGCACCCTCATACCTTACCCTGATGAACGTATGGCCCTGGAAAATAACAGGGTCATGTCGCCTGACTTTCAGATGCTGAACGGCTTATGGAGATTCAACTGGGTGGAGCGGCCGGATGACCGCCCAAAGGATTTTTACCTGCCTGAACATAATGATTACAAATGGAAACAAATTCCGGTCCCTTCTAATTGGGAATTCCAGGGCTACGGAGTGCCCATCTACGTTAATATTCCTTATGAATGGACACGAAAGCCCAATCCGCCCGAAATTCCCCATGATTACAACCCGGTTGGCTCTTATCGCCATCGTTTTAACATTCCTGATACCTGGAGCGACAAACAGATATTTATTCACTTCGGTGCTGTGAAGTCTGCTTTTTACCTCTGGATAAACGGAAAGAAAGTCGGTTATAGCCAGGATAGCAAAACACCTGCGGAATTCGATATCACGGATTATATCAAACCAGGCAATAACCTGCTGGCCATTGAGGTTTATCGCTGGTCGGACGGGTCTTACCTGGAGTGCCAGGATTTCTGGCGCATCAGCGGCATCGAACGTGATGTTTACCTGTACGCACGACCCGCAGTTTATATCAGGGATTATTTTGCCCATACCGGGCTGACCAGTGATTACTCCGAAGGGGATTTTAAACTTGAAGTCGATGTAATTAACAGCGGGGCAAAGAAGACTAAAAATCTTACTCTCCAGGCGAAATTACTGACTACAGACGGTAGAATTACTGTTGCCTCATTTTCCGAAGAATTTTTTCTTAATAAGCAGGAGAACAGGGAGATTATATTTGAGCAGCTGATAGCAAAGCCCAGGAAATGGTCTGCCGAGACGCCGGACCTTTATACACTTGTTCTGTCGGTTTATAATGAAGATGGGATTTGTGAAGAAGCACTCAATTGCAAGGTTGGTTTCAGGTCATCCGAGATAAAAAACGGCCAATTACTGGTAAACGGTGTTCCCATCCTGATTAAAGGCGTGAACCGGCATGAGCATGATCCAGTGACGGCGCATGTCATATCGGAAAAATCCATGCTGGAGGATATTCGCCTGATGAAACAGTTTAACATCAACACGGTGCGGACCTGTCATTACCCAGATGATCCCAGGTGGTATGAGCTTTGCGACAAGTATGGCCTTTATGTGATCGATGAAGCCAACATTGAATCGCACGGCATGGGCTATGATCCTGACCTCACCCTCGGTAATGACCTGCGGTTCATGACAGCTCACCTGGCCAGGGTGCAATCTATGCTTGAACGCGACAAAAACCACCCCAGCGTGATCATCTGGTCGATGGGCAATGAAGCAGGCGACGGGGTGAATTTCGATACCTGCTACAACTGGATCAAGCAGCGTGACCCGTCACGGCCGGTCCATTATGAAAGGGCAGAGCTAAGATGGAACACGGGCGGATCGATCTGGGATTGGGTGGACCAGGGGATACAGCAAAAAGACGACAAAGGAAGGATATATTATGCCTATGGTGGCGATTTCGGTCCCTCTGGAACCCCGAGCGACAGCAATTTCTGCATCAACGGGCTTGTTTTGCCTGACCGGACGCCTCACCCGGCCCTGTACGAGGTAAAAAAAGTTTATCAATATATCGGGATTAAACCGGTGGATGGGTCGTTTGGGAAAATATCGGTGAAAAACAAGTACGATTTTATTTCAGCAAATAACCTGGATATTCACTGGAGACTGACAGGCGACGACCAGGTCATCGCATCCGGGATTATAGAACAGCCGGATATTGCCCCGAAGGGAGAAAAGATCTTTGAACTTGGCCTTCCTGCTGTTGAGCCTCTCCCGGGGGTTGAGTATTTCCTGAATTTCAGTGTCACGACCCGGGAATCCTCAGGGTTGGTCCCCAAAGGACATGAGGTGGCCGGCGAACAAATTCCTTTGCCCTGGAAAGCCAACATCAAACCGGTTAAGGATAAAGCTTCCCTTGAGACCATCTGGAGCAAAGACCGAAAAATGCTGACCGTTTCAGGAGTCGATTTCATTGTCATGTTTGACACCCTCACCGGGACGATGACTTCCCTCGAATTTAACAGGAAACAATTTTTAACGCGGGGTCCTGAACCAAACTTCTGGCGCGCCCCGATCGACAATGATTTCGGGAACCGGATGCAGAAAAGGTGCGCTGTCTGGAAAGAGGCCAGCATCCTGAGGGTGGTAAAATCCTTCAAAGTAGCCAAACCGGCTAAGGGCGAAGTGCATATTACCGCAGACTTCCTGTTGGGGAACGCCCGGATTCCATACCGGGCAACCTATGTTATTTACGGCACGGGAGATATCATTATTTCCGCCGAAATTGATCCCGGTGCTGCCGAACTGCCGGAACTGCCGCGTTTTGGTATGAACTTCAGGATACCTGCAGAATTCAGCCAGGTGAAATGGTACGGGCGCGGTCCCTTTGAGAATTACTGGGACCGTCATACAGCCGCCTTTGTTGGCGTTTATGAAAGTAAAGTGGCTGATCTCGGTTTCCCTTATCTGAGGCCACAGGAAAACGGCACCCGCACCGATATCCGCTGGATGTCATTAACCAATGAAGATGGCATTGGTCTGATGATTGCGGGTTTGCCGCTGATTTCCGCCTCAGCCCTGCCTTTCACTACCAGCCAGCTTGATTACACCGATAACGGATTCCGCCATACTGCCGATCTTGTACCTAACGATTTCATCGATCTGAATATTGATTACCGCCAAACCGGTGTAGGTGGCAATGATAGCTGGGGGGCAAGACCCCTTCCGGTTTATACTTTGTTTGCAGGTAAATACAAGTATAGCTTCCGCATCCGGCCGATCAATCAAAATAATGACCCGATGAAAATCAGTAAAGTTGTATTTTTGCCTGATAATTAAAAAAGCCTATCTATGAAAGTGAAAGAGATTTCCCTTTTCGCCATGATTGTTTTTATATTTATTGGATGTACTCGCCAAACTCCGTCTGTAGAACGTCCCGATATCATTCCCATTCCTTACAAGTCCGAAATGACGGGCGGGAATTTTAAAGTCAATGGAAAAACAAAAGTATTGATGAATTCTTCAGACAATAAAGTGAAGAATGTTGCAGAAGCATTGCAGTCAACCCTGTCTGCGTATACTAAAAGGTTTCTTTCAGTAAGCCAGGCCGGCGGAAAACAACCGAAGAATTCCATCTTCCTGAAGATAGATGAGACCTTATCTGAAGATTTAGGTAAAGAAGGCTACAAATTATCTGTAAAATCATCACGGATTGAGATCAGCGCCCCGGAGCCGGCCGGGCTTTTTTATGGCGTGCAGACCCTGTACCAGCTTCTTCCGCCTGGAATTTACAGCAGCCATGATAGCCTGGCGGATGCAGACCTGGATTTGAAAATCCCCTGTATTGAAGTGACGGATAAGCCTGCTTTTCCCTGGCGCGGGATGCACCTGGATGTCTCACGTCATTTTTTCCAGAAAGAATTCATTGAAAAATATATCGACCTGATCGCGCTTCACAAAATGAATGTTTTTCATTGGCACCTGACGGATGACAATGGCTGGAGAATACAAATCGACCGGTATCCTTTGCTAACGGAAGTTGCCGCCTGGAGAGCTGATCGGGAAGGGATACCATGGACGGAGTGCCAGCCGCGACGCCCGGGGGAACCTGCAACTTACGGTGGTTTTTATTCAAAGGAAGATATACGGGAAATCGTTGAATACGCTAAACAAAGGTTTGTAACGATCATTCCGGAAATTGAAATGCCGGGGCATACTTCGGAGGTTTTTGCCGCTTACCCTGAATTTTCATGCACAGGTAAGAGAACAACCGTACAGACAGGCTCGTACTGGCCGAATAATGATATTTTCTGTGCCGGGAAGGATGAAACTTTCGGTTTCCTGGAGAATGTCCTGGATGAGGTGATGGAGCTCTTCCCGTCAGAATATATCCATATCGGCGGTGATGAGGCCGATAAAACTGCCTGGAAATCCTGCTCTGATTGCCAGGCCAGGATCAGGAAAGAAGGCCTTTCCGGTGTGGATGAGCTCCAGAGTTATTTTGTGAAAAGGATCGAAAAGTACCTGAAGGCTAAAGGTAAAAGGATGATCGGCTGGGATGAGATTCTGGAAGGCGGAATTGCACCTGATGCCACCGTCATGTCGTGGCGCGGGTATGAAGGTGGAATTGATGCGGCCAGGCAAGGACATCAGGTGGTCATGTGCCCGGGTTCCTATTGTTATTTTGATCATTACCAGGCTGATCCTGAGTTTCAACCCGAAGCTATCGGTGGATTGACTACCGTGAAAAAGGTCTATTCATTTTTTCCCATCCCATCTGAGTTATCCAGGAAAGAGGGTGAGCTGATCCTGGGTGGTCAGGGGAATGTATGGACAGAATATATTTCCACTACTTCCCATGCTGAATATATGGCTCTGCCAAGAATGACCGCATTGGCCGAAGTACTCTGGAGCCCGGTAAATCTGCTTGACTGGGATAACTTCCGGTCACGGTTGCAAACCCAGTTTTCAAGGTTCGACCGGATGGATGTTAATTATTCCCAGGGTTCAGGAAAAGTTGATGTGACACCATTGATGAATATGGATAATAGGCCTTATACGCTGAGGCTCGAAACAGAAGCAACGGGGACCTCCATCTATTACACCCTGGATGGTAATACGCCGGACCGGAGTTCCTTTATTTACAGAAAACCCATAAATATCGACCATGATGGTACTTTAAAAGCAGTTGCTTTCAAAGATGATAAACAATTGGAAAAGCCTGCGGAATATGAGATAGAATATCATCGGATTGTTGGTAAAAATATTTTTTACCTTGAAAAGTTCAGTGAACGCTATCCTGGAAACGGGCCACAGACATTAAATGATGGCTTAAGCGGCTCATTGAATTATAATGATGGCTATTGGCAAGGATTTAATGGAAATAATGTGGATGTCGTAATTGATCTGGGTGAGGATTTTACTTTCAAAACCATTTCTGCAACATTCCTATTGGATCAGAAAAGATTGATATTTATCCCTGAAACAGTGAATTATTATTTATCGGAGGACGGGGAAAGATTTCAGAAAATAGCAAGTGTAACGCATAATATTTCTTTAAACAATGAAAGGGTACTGACTAATGATTTTACTGCCAAACTTAACAAGCCTTTAAAAGTTAAGTATCTCCGTGTTGAAGCCATCAACATAGGGGTATGCCCGGAATGGCATCCGGAAAAAGGACAAAAAGCGTGGCTTTTTATCGATGAAATCGTAGTTAAGTAAATTAGTGAATTTTTTAATAGCTGATTATCATGAAGATCGTATCCATCATCTCATTCCTGGTCATTTTAGCCCTCCCCGGGTTTTCACAGCCTGATCCTGCCGTTTATTACGCTGCTTCACGCCTTGACTATTATACCAGTGAAGAAGTGGGAGAGATACTGGTATACGTTCCCGCAAGGTTAAAAGGACATAAGATCAACATCGACCTTGTTTTTGAATATGAATCCCTGAACAAGGGCTATCCTGCTGCTTCAAACGGTATTTCAACCGTTCCTTTTCCTATGGAGCGTTTAAGACAAGGGCAGAATGAGATCACTGTTTCTTTTTATGAAGGTGATAAATGGATCGATTCACGAAAAGTCTGGATTACAGTGAGACCCCATCGCGACAACGCGGTAAAGATTGACCGGGCTACCGGCGGGCTTTCCGTCGCCGGGCTGCCTTTCTTCCCTTTTGGCTTTTACACATATTTTCCTGTGCTGCCGACCATGCCCGAAGAAGAAGCCGTCAAAGGATTTAACCTGATCTCCCCTTATCAGAAAATAGGCAAAAAATCCCTTAAAGACCGGAAAGCTTACATGGACAGGTGTGCCAGCCTGGGCATGAAGGTGAACTACAATCTATGCAGCGTTACCGGCGGTTGCGGTGTCGGAAGTTCCCGCCTGCCGGGCCTTTCCAGGCATGAGAAACTGGAAATGCTCCGGAAGGAAGTAGAGAAGTTCCGCGACCACCCGGCACTGCTGGCATGGTATATCGCTGATGAGCCTGACGGTCAAGACCTACCGCCTGACTCATTATTGGAAACTTACCGTCTTATCAAAGAACTTGATCCTTACCACCCGGTAAGCGTCGTTTTCATGTCGCCCAGGAAGGCCGCTGATTATCGGGACGTCATGGATATTGCCATGACCGACCCATATCCCATTCCGCAGGGAAAAGTTGTTGAGGTTACGGCATATGTCGATCTTCTTAAAAAAGCTTATTGGCTGGAAAAACCTGTCTGGGTGGTCCCGCAGGCCTTTGGAGGGAATGAGTGGTGGCAAAGGGAGCCGGATCCACGCGAGATCAGGGTTATGACCTGGCTGACCATTATTCATGGGGCAACTGGTGTACAGTATTTCATCCGAAGCGGTCCGAACAGCTTCCCCAAATCCACTGCCATGTGGGATGAATGTGGCGCCATGGCGCTGGAAATTGCCGAATTGACGCCGGATATAAACTCTCCCCATCCCGCCCCGGCATTGACCTCAGATGATCCTCATATTCATGCGAAAGCCTGGAACAGGGCAGGCCTGGTAACTATTGCTGTCGTAAATGCCCGTAATGAACCTGGTGAATTTAAGCTGAAAATGGAAGATCTGGATTTCACGATAGAGGCCGATGTGTTTTTTGAAAACCGAAAGATCCAGATTAAAGAAGGTGTTATTGAAGATATTATAGATGGTTATGGCACAAGGGTTTACCGTTTCGATGCCAGGAATAAACCTGACCGGATGAAGGGTTTAATGCCAGGCAACCTTACGGTTGATCCGGGTTTTGAAAATCTTTCCACTGTAGGTGTCCCGGCGGCCTGTTATGTTTATGCAGGTGATGACCGGGGCAATACTTATTTCATCGATTCCCGCAGATTTCAACAGGGCGAGCATTCCCTGCGGCTGAACAACCCGTCGGTGAGGCCTGGCGCCAGGCTGTCATTCTACAGCTTCGAACCGGAGGAAAACAAGAGCTATACGATCAGTATCATGGCACGGTCCGGCCAGTCATCAAACCAGCCAGGCAGAAAAAAAGGCGGACCTGTGAGGTTCAGGCTGGCGTTGGGGACTGAAGAACGAACTTTTAACTGTTCGGAAAACTGGCAGAAGTTTGAGATTAATGCTGTGCAAGCTGGCAGCCAGGCAGAAGGGAACAGCAGGCTTTCACCTCAGCTTGAAATGGCGGGCAAAGGCACGGCCTGGTTCGACCTGTTGCAGGTTTATCCGGACATGGAGATGGTGGCGAGAAGTGGGGAAGAGGGGAAAGGGAGTATTATTGAGTTAAAATCGATCCATCCGGAAGCAAAGATTTATTATACCATTGACGGGAGTGAGCCATCTACCGGATCTTTGCCATATATGATTCCGGTTGAAATCGACAACACTATTCTCTTCAAAGCAGCGGCTTACAAGGATGGGATAAGGGTTGGGTATATTGAGGAAAAGGTCTCTCCCTGATCTTTAAAGTCTTCTGCGCAGCCTATTTAACAATGATTGCGTACTTGAAGAGATTTACAATTTACAGTTTACGATCTAAGATCTAAGATCGAAAATTGTAAACTGTAAATCTCATTGCTTTATTTCTACCATTGCCGAGATGCTTAGCTCCGCGAATTCTTCCAGCGGAATACCGATCAGTTCACACTCCAGGATGTTTTCCCGGCTGACAGATGCTGCAAATGCCTTTTCTTTCATCCGTTTAGTTATTGATTTGGGCTTAACGCTGGATATTTTTTTATCCGGATACACCAGTGAGGTAGCGAGGATCAGTCCTGTGATTGTCTCTCCTGCCGCCAGGGCATGGTGAAATTCTGAAGTACGTGGCAAGTTGGTAGCTTGTTCATTATGTAATTTGATCGCTTCAGCAATATCAGAATCTATGCCCATCTCAGTGAGGATGCGGGCGGTTTCCAGCCCATGTACCTTCGGGTCGGCATGGGTGATTTCGACATCAAGGTCGTGCAGCAGACCTGCCAGTCCCCATTTCTCCTCGTCCCTTCCCAGCCGTCGGGCCAGGGCGCGAAGTACGGCTTCCGAGGCAAGGGAATGAAAGATCATCCGTTCGTTTTTAATGTAGTGATGGAGCAGTTCGATGGCTTTTTCTCTGGGTAATAACATGGGAAGAGTTTTTGTAAAATTAAATGAAAAATCGTACATCGTCCATGAATTTCCCTCCCCATAATCTCCAGATATTTCTAAATTTGCAATACACGTAAAACCCAATACTCAATACCCAACACTTAAACCTCAGCACTCAACACTCAACACTCAACACTATGTCTAAAAAAGGCTACATCATCTCCATCACGATCATTGGGATCTTCTTCTTTATCTTCGGGTTCGTTACCTGGCTCAACGGTATCCTGATCCCTTACCTGAAAATTGCCTGTGAGATAACCAACTTCCAGTCGCTCTTCGTGGCCTTTGCCTTTTATATCTCTTATACCGTGATGGCCCTGCCTTCGTCATGGATCCTAAAAAAAACCGGTTTTAAAAAAGGCATGAGTGTGGGACTTATCGTAATGGCCCTGGGCAGCCTGGCCTTTGTCCCCGCCGCCATGACCCGCACATACAGTTTGTTCCTGACCGGCTTGTTTATCATGGGCACCGGGCTGGCTATCTTACAGACGGCGTCTAATCCTTATATCACCATTATAGGTCCCCGGGAGACTGCCGCACGGCGAATCAGTATCATGGGAATCTGCAACAAGCTGGCCGGTGCCATCGCCCCGCTTATCCTGGCCTACTTTATTTTCAGCGACGGGGATGCATTCATCAAAAGCCTGGAAGGCATGGGAGAAGCTGCCAGAACTACGGCACTTGACGAACTAGCCAGCCGGGTGATCGGGCCTTACATCGTAATGAGCATCGTGCTTTTCCTGCTTGGACTCCTGATCCGGTTCGCCCCGCTGCCTGAAATCGAGGCCGAAAAGGAATCGGAAGAGGATCTGGCATCTATAGCCGGTAAAACCAGCATTTTCCAGTTCCCGCATCTGATCCTCGGCGTCATAACTTTGTTTTTCTACGTTGGAATTGAGGTGATCGCCGGCGATACGATCATCCGGTATGGCATGGCGCTGGATGTTGCCCTTGAATCGGCTAAATACTACACTTCCCTGGTCCTGGTGGCCATGGTGATCGGGTATGTCATTGGCATTCTCCTGATCCCCAAAGTGGTGTCGCAGAAAAACCTGCTCACTTTGAGTGCCCTGTCAGGGATAGTTTTTACCTCCCTGGCCCTGATCATTCCAGCCACCGCAGCTATCCGGTTTCCTTTTATCGACCTGATGACTTTTCACCAGGTAGAATTGGTACTCCCGTATACAGTACTGTTCATCGCTTTGCTCGGCATTTCCAACGCCATCGTCTGGCCGGCGATCTGGCCACTGGCCATCCATGGCCTGGGCAGGTTTATCAAAACGGGCTCAGCACTGCTGATCATGGGCATTGCCGGAGGTGCAGTACTACCCCTTATCTGGGGCTATCTTTCAAATATCTGGTCAGCCCAGTTGGCTTATTCTATTGCCATCCCATGCTACCTGTTCATACTCTATTACGCTACCTATGGACATAAGGTCAGAAGCTGGAAATAAGTTTCGAGTTTTAATTTCTAATTTCTAATTTCTAATTCACATGTCCCCAACTCTCCTCATACTAGCAGCCGGAATAGGCAGCCGCTACGGCGGGCTCAAACAGGCCGACGGGGTCGGGCCTTCAGGCGAGGCCATCCTCGATTATTCCATCTATGATGCCATCAGTGCCGGATTTGGAAAGGTTGTTTTTGTCATACGCAGGGATATTAAGGATGATATGCAGCGGATTTTCTTTGATAAATGGTCGAAGAAGATCGAACTGGATTATGTCTTCCAGGAACTCGATCATTTACCGAAAGGTTTTATGCCCCCGGAAAGAAGGGCAAAACCCTGGGGTACAGGCCATGCTATCTGGGTAGCTAAAGAGAAGGTACGGGAGCCGTTTTGCGTCATCAATGCCGATGATTTCTACGGCAGGGGAGCGTATCAACTGGCTGCCGCATTCCAATCCAATCTGGATAATCTGCTCAACAGCCGTTATTGCCTGATCGGCTATATCCTGAAGAACAGCCTGTCGGATCATGGCTTTGTTTCCCGTGCCGAATGCCGGACCGATGAGAATGGCTTACTTTCTTATGTGAAGGAACGGACAAAGATTAAAAAGGAAGGACAGAAGGTGTTTTATGAAGATGAAAACGGAAACCGGATGGGAATTGACGAAAATACCACTGTTTCAATGAATATGTGGGGCTTTATGCCTTCTTTATTTGAATATCTGGAGGAAGGATTGATAAAGTTTTTCGAAGAAAACGCGTCCAGCCTGAAAGCGGAGTTTTTCCTCCCGGACCTGATCGATGACCTCATCAGGACAGGAAAAGTGGATGTCCCCGTTCTCCGGACCGATGAAAAATGGTTTGGCATGACTTATCAGGAAGACCGTGAGATGGTGCGCGGACGGCTGGCTGAGCTGGTGAAGCAGGGAGTTTACCCGACACCGATCTTGATATAGTGTTAAGTTTTAAGTTTTGAGTTTTAAGTTGGGGAATTTTTTAATACCCGAACTCAGAACTCAGAACTCATAATTCAGAACTCAGAACTCAGAACTATGATCCCTCCAGAAATCAGTAAAGTAATCGAGCATTTCAAGCTGAGCGATTCACCTGTCAGTGTTAGTCGCTGGGGTGAAGGCCACATCCACGAGACTTATCTGGTGGAAACGGGAAACCATAAGCCCGATTATATCCTTCAAAAGCTCAACCATTTCGTTTTCCGGAATATACCGGGAATGATGGAAAATATCGAAGCCGTTACCAGGCATATCCGTTCCAAACTTACCGGCTTTCAGGGACATAATCCTGATATTGAGTCGCTTACATTAGTTTATACAAAAAACGATCAGTCTTTTTACCTGGATGAAAATGAAGTTTACTGGCGGATGTATGTCTTTATCCCGGACACATTCTCACTCCAGAAAATCACTGAGCTGCCCCAGGCCTTTGAAGCAGGGAAAGCCATAGGATTCTTCCAGGCCATGCTGGCCGATCTGGATACCCGGCTGGTAGATACTATCCCTGATTTCCACAACATCGATTTCCGAATCAGCCAGTATGAACAGGCTAAAAGCATCGACCCAGCCGGGCAGATTGCACGGGTTCCGGAGGATATACGTTTCGTGGAACAGCGTTTCGGGCAGATGAAATCGTATTACGCGTCATTGAAGGAAAAGGCTGTCGTGCGGGCAACACACAATGATACCAAAGTGAACAACGTCCTTTTCGACCGGAATAATAAGGCACAATGCTTAATCGACCTGGATACGGTCATGCCGGGCTATGTGCATTTCGATTACGGCGATGCACTGCGCACGATAGCTAACACGGCTTTGGAAGATGAACGGGACCTCGGGAAGGTTCATTTCAATGAAGATGTCTATCAAGCATTCACAAAAGGCTACCTCAAGGAAGCCGGCAGTTTTCTGAATCAGCATGAACTCGAACTTTTGCTTTACGCACCCATCTTCCTTACATTTATTATCGGCCTTCGTTTCCTGACGGATTATTTAAACGGAGATGTCTATTATCGCATCCATCATCCGGATCATAACCTCGAAAGGGCGAGGGTTCAGTTCAAACTGGTGGAGGAAATGGAAAGGGCTCTGAATTTTAATTAGCAATCAGAACTTAATATTTTTTAATCGAAGACTATTCATCACCACCGACACCGAGCTGAACGCCATAGCTGCCCCGGCAATCATCGGATTTAAAAGAATGCCGAAAAACGGGAACAGTACCCCGGCTGCTACCGGTATCCCGATGAGATTATAGAAAAAAGCCCAGAAGAGGTTCTGCCGGATGGTATGCATGGTTCTGCGGGATAAGCTGATTGCGCTGACGATTTTGTTCAGACTGCCTTTCACAAGCGTGATCTCCGCTGTTTCCATCGCCACGTCTGTGCCGGTGCCCATGGCAATGCCAACATCAGCCTGCGCCAGTGCCGGCGAATCATTGATCCCGTCGCCCGTCATGGCCACTTTTAACCCTGCTCCCTGGAGCTCTTTCACGTAATCCAGCTTTTCCGCCGGAGTCACACCTGCACGGAAATGCTTGATGCCAACAGCTTTGGCAATCCGTTCAGCAACTTTTTTGTGGTCGCCGGTGATCATATGGATTTCCAGCCCGATTTCCCTGAGCTGCCGTATCGCTTCCGCCGAATCATCTTTTATAGGGTCAGCAACCGCAATCAGGCAGAGAAGCTGCCGGCCGGAAGCCACAAAGCTGACAGACATAGCCTCCTCCGTCCATTTATCAAAGATTAGTTGCGCTGTTTCCGGAACTGAAACCTTGTATAAATCCATTAAGTTTAGGTTGCCTGACAGGTAAACATCTCCGGCAATTTCTGCCCTGATGCCTTTCCCGGTAATGCTTTCAAAAGAATCAACAGTTGTTTCCGGTAAGTTATCCGAGCTCAGATTCTTTACTATAGCCCTTGCTATGGGATGTTCTGAAAGTTTTTCGGCGGAAAGTACAATACTCCTGATCCTGTCACGGTCAATATCTTCCTTAACCCAATGCCATCCCGTCACCTTCGCCTTGCCTTCGGTAATTGTGCCCGTTTTATCAAGCACGATGACATCGAGGCTATGCGCAATTTCAAGGCTCCGCGCGTCTTTGATGAGGATACCCATCTCTGCGCCTTTACCGATCCCGACCATAATGGCCGTTGGCGTGGCCAGTCCCAGGGCACATGGACAGGAAATGATCAGCACCGTGATCGAGGTCATGAACGCATAAGTCAGGCTGGGGGCGGGGCCGAAAAACCACCATCCCAGGAAAGTCACAATTGCAGCACCGATCACAGCGGGGACGAATATCCCCGCGATGCGGTCAGCCAGCTTTTGCACCGGCGCTTTGCTGCCCTGGGCCTCCTGTACTTTCCGGATGATCTGGGCAAGCATAGTTTCTTCACCGACTTTGTCGGCGACCATTTTTAAACTGCCAGTGCTATTAATCGTAGCGCCTATCAGTATATCTCCCGTTTGCTTGTAAACCGGCAGCGATTCGCCCGTTATCATGCTTTCATCCACCGAAGAGGAGCCTGAAATAACACGACCGTCAACCGGAATCTTATCACCAGGCCTGATGAGGATGATATCTCCTTTAATAACCTGATCAATAGGTGCTTCAATCTCAATTTCGTCCCTGATTATGGTAGCGGTCTTTACGCTAAACCCCATTAGTTTCCTGATGGACCCTGAAGTGCGGAACTTTGCCCTTTCTTCGAAATATCTTCCTAATAAAATAAGGGAAACAATCACGGCAGCAGCTTCAAAATACACGTGTGGCTCAAACCCTTGTTTTATTAAATAGGATGGGAAAAGTGTGTTAAAAGCGCTGAAGATAAAAGCCGATCCCGTGCCGATAGCTACGAGGGTATCCATGTTGGCACTCAGATGAATAGCTCTTTTATATGCATTTATAAAAAATTCCCGGCCAAACCAGGCCAGGACGGGTAAGGTCAGCAGCATCATAATCCAGTTTACGTTAGGGACCGTGTGGAAAGCCATTGCCAGAATGACAACCGGGATGGAAAAGCCAATAGAAAAAAAGGTTTTTCTTCGGCTGGCTGACAACCGCTTTCCTTCCTGTTGTTGTAACTTTTCGACGTCTTTGCCCGGATCTTCCGCCAGATCATAACCGATGGCCTGCAGTGCCGACTTTAATTGCCCGATATCTGTCAGGCGGTCGTTATAGTCAATCGAAACAGTATTCATAGCATAATTCACTGAAGCTTTTTCCACTCCCGGAGAGGCTGAAAGGGTGGTTTCAACGCTGATGGCGCATGCAGCGCACGACATGCCCTCGACCCGGTATATTTCACTGACTTGTGACAAGGTTCAGATTTGTTCGGCTTTGTAACCGGCTTGATCCAGGGCAGATATGATAACATCCGGTTTTATCTCAATGCCTTCAACGGTAAGCGTTCTTTCAGAAGAATTAAGATTGACGCTCCATTCCTTGATTTCTTTTATTCCTGAAAGAAATGGAGTGACAGTTTGAATGCATCCGTTGCATTTGATATTCGTTTTAAAATGAAGAGTGGTCATAGTAAAGAATCATGTTGTAATAAACATCAAAATTAACGTTTAATGGTCTGATATGTTCATTTTATTGTTACGACAATTACGCTTTGCAGGCTGAAAAAAAGAGGATGGAATGATGTGAGAGGCTCACCCCGTCAGCTACTGCTGGCGGGGTCGTTTACTCGTATTACCAACTGGCCGTTCTTGTCGGTCAATGAATTGTCTTTTATTTTTGCTTCACTTTCGACAAGTAACATGGATAAATTTAACAAAGCCCTGAAATTGAACAAACCAAGTTGACGGGTTTTGTTCGCCTTATCAATGAGGTGAGCAAATTGCAATTTAAAGTCTTTCAATTGATTGCCTTTGGTTAAAATGTATCCGTTGTGCTTTAATCTTGTTAGGTTAATTCCCCGCCCCTTGGGGCGAAAGTATTTTAACTGACGGGTTAACCCGTCAGTTAAACAGATACCCCGCTGCTTGCGGCGGGGAGTTTCATTCCAGCCATGTCTTGCCATGGAATTTCAGGATGCGATTCCGATCGTTCTTAATCATTGATAAATAATTTGAAGATCTTCATGAATACTCTCTTTTATAATGGTATTCTTGATTGCCCCTTCCGTAACAAGGTCGACTTTAATGCCCAGCTTTTGAGAAATTAGATTCTCAACATGGACTTGTTGGAGAAGTGATAGGGTCGATTTGAACCTTACAAGAATATCAATATCACTCTTACTTGTGTGTAACCAAATGACCACCTAAAGATAGTGAATATAAATACTATTGGTTACCCCGCTGGCCTGGATAGGTTCGCCGTAAACAAAAACAACAACTTCTCCTTTTATTGCCCAACCTTTTTCAATTATTTTAGCATCAACATCCCGGATGAAGTCACTGGCACTCATAGGTTGGTTCATAAATTCCGGATGTATGCCGTAAAGAAGGGACAACCGGTTCAATGTTGCCGGCACGTCGCTGAAAGCAATGATAGGCCTTGGGATATCAAGCTGGGATAGATATAGCGCTCCTCCTCCAAATTTTGACCAGATGACGATTAATCTGGCATCAATATCTTTCACGATCGATTTAACCCCATGCGCTAATGCGGCAGTGCGGTACCTGGATTCCTGCATGTGCTTCGGGATGGGATGGCTGATCTTTTGCTCCCGGATATAGCGGTTGGTTAGCCGGGCGATGCGGCTCATCATACGGACCGTTATTGCCGGCCATTTGCCTATTGCCGTCTCACCGGAAAGCATGACAGCATCTACACCGTCGAAAATCGCATTGGCAACATCCGACACCTCGGCACGGGTTGGCGTGGGGGACTCTTTCATGCTCTGAAGCATCTGGGTGGCTACGATTACAGGCACACCATAATCGTGACAGGTGCTGATGATCCTTTTTTGTAAAATCGCCACTTCCGCCAATTCCATTTCCACGCCTAAGTCACCCCGGGCAATCATGATCCCGTCGCTTTCGGAAACGATATTATCAAGATCGTCTATCGCCTGCGGCTTTTCGATCTTGCTGATGATGGGAATAAAAAGCGAATTGACCGGTAGCATGCTTAGATCTGTATCGCGGTATAATATAGGTTCATATGGCCTGGCCCCCAATGCCTTTAAATGATCTTTGAGCAACCTGACATCGCCAGCACTCCTGACAAAACTGAGCGCAATGTAATCAACCTGCTTTTTAACAGCAAATTCAAGGCATTTAAGGTCCCATAGGGTTAATGCAGGGACTGACAATTGGGTTTCCGGTAGATTAATTCCCTTTTTTGATGTAACAAGCCCCCCCTGGATTACCTTGCATAACAGGCGGTCTGCGTTTTTGCCCGTGCAGCGGAGATCGATATTGCCATCGTCGATCAACACCCTTTGCCCGGGTTCAACTTCTTCTATGATTCTGGGCAAAGTGGTCGAAAATACAGCGGTTCCGTCATCTGCAAGGTGGCCTGTGGTCTCTTCCCTTGTAAATTCCACCATTCCATCATTCTGCAGGGTGATCCCGGGGTCAGCAACTTTTCCGATCCTGATTTTCGGACCTGACAGGTCGCCCAGGACAGCAACAGGGATGCCGGTTTCATGGGATGCCATCCTAACCTGATCAATCAGTTCGGAGAACCCTTCAAAGCTCCCATGAGAGAAATTGACCCGGAAAATCCGGGCGCCTTCTGAGATCAGCTGCCTGATGTTTTCCACACCGGTACTGGCCGGTCCGAGGGTTACAATGATCTTCGTGAGTATTAAATCTTCCATATTTATCTTCAATCTTCTGAATACTGCCTACTACCTTCTGTCAACTGTCAACTGCCCTATATCTTCAACACATACTGCACCATCACACTGCGCAACGGCTCTGCTTTAAGCGGTCTGAGAGAATAAATGCTGTTCATGAAGTTATTGCTGATCAGGCTCACCTCATGGTGCTCGCTGATTTTATAACTGGCCCGCAGATCAAATATCCATTTGCCTGTGTTATTGGTTTCATAATAATCCATGTATCTGATACGCTGGATGGACCCACCGGCAGCATCAGTTGATTCTTCAAATTTTTTAATGGCCAGATCCAAATTTTCAATTTTACTGAAATATTTCGCGCTGAATCCAACGGAGAAGGAATAAACGTTCAGCTCTATATCGCCTTTGAAGGTATGAAGAAATCTGTATTTCAGAATGTTATTTGATGGATCGAGACTTGTGTTGTTATAGCTGTAATTAGTATCATAGATATCCACTGCGTAAACATAATCCGGATCTAATGTCTTCGGCAAAATGTAATTATAACCGAGAATGGTACGCAAAGTCACCTTATCTGCCAATTGGGCGGCCCCGGAAACAGAGATGTCAGCACCGATGATCCGTGAATGGCCTGTATTCAGAAACTTAAACCCTGCTCCTCCGATAGTAGAGTATGTAGAATCCCAGAATCCGAACAGATACTCTACAGTATTCGCGTATTCCTGCTGGAACAGCGCAATATCGATATATCCGAAGTACTTGAAAAATTTGAAGCCCTGTTTTACACCAACTTCTGCATTCCAGCTTTTTTCAGGTTTAAGCTCAGGGTTCTCAAAAACGCCAAAAGTGCCGACATTTGTCCGGATGTAGCGTTCGGCAATTGTCGGAAAACGGTACCCCTGACCATAAGAAAACCTGACATAAGTTTCTTTCATTACTTTCAGGTTAAGGCCTGCCCTGAAAATCGGCTTGAAATCATTTTCAGTACCGTTCATATTATAATACTCAACCCTGAGGCCAACGGATAGGGTAAGGGTTTTGAAAAGATTGTCTTCGAATTGGGCGTAGCCGGAAAAATTGTAAAAGCGGTTGATGTCGTTTCCTCCTCCCTGATACATATCTGCATTTGCGAAAGCATACTGTCCGGACAGTCCACCTATAAATTCCAGGCCCTGGAGGAATTCGTAATCTCTGCGGAAATTATAATCAGCAAATATAAAAGTGCTCTTAATATCTTGATTATTAGATTGATGAGTATTGTTGTAAAGAATTCTCGCTTTAAAACTGTGCCTGAAACCAACCTTCGAATAATAATTGACGAAAGGGTCGAGATTGCCGATGAATTGATCTTGCAGGAAAACGGCGCCGGGATATGCACGGAAAAAGCCAGAGGTATCATCCAGCCAGGCCAGCACCATGGGAGTATGCTGTAACATGAAATTGCCATTAACACCGTAATTCAGGCCCTGATACTTCTTTGAGCGCTGCCTCAGGGTGAAATTAATTCTTGCCCTTTGGGTTGCCATCTCAGAGTCAGCAAAATTAGAGATTGTATCCGTTACAAAAGGGCCTGGCCTTGGCGCACCGATATAGCCATGATCGAAGTAAAGGTTTCCGCCTAACACAAAGTCAAAATTGTCAATTTTTCTGAGGTGCAGGAAATTGGCACCGGTGATATAAGGATAATCATTCCACCACTTCTGGCTCCGATCAGAGGGTGGGGTATAAGCACCGCAGAAAACCGTTACTTTGGTAAGCGGTTTGTCACCAGGCATCGCTGTCCTGATGTGAATGGCCCCGCTTAAGGCTGAGGTGCCGGAAAGCACCGAGGATGCCCCTTTGATCACTTCGATCTGTTCAATATTTTCGACAGGTATAAAATCCCAGTATGGACGGCCGGCATCACCGGAAAGCATAGGCATATCATCTACGAGAACGGCCACTTTACTGCCCACGCCGAAAGTAAAACCGCTCCCGCCGCGAATCTGGGGCTCATTGTCAAGAATGTTAAGACCTGGCGTGTAATCAAGAATAGTCTGGATATTCTGCGTATTTTTCGCTTCAATAAGATCGGCTTTGATGATCTCCATGGAAACCGTCATCTCTTCGATAGGGCGGTCAAATTTCCCCGCCTTGATCTCCACCCCCTGCAACTGGCTGACAAATGGATCCAACAATATGTTCCGCTCTATGACCTGGCCGGCTTCGATATGAAAAGAAACCGAATCGGATTTCATGCCTGTGTAAGACACTTCAAATATGTAAGAACCATGATTGAGCAACAGGGAAAATTCCCCGTTGATATCTGCTGCCGTACCGAAAGAGCGGTCAAGCCTGAGGATGATGCTGGCCCCAACCAGCGGCTCGTTAGTCAGTTTGTCCCTTACGCTGCCACGGAAAGTCCCTTGTCCCTGGCCATAAAGCCCTATGCTGAAGATGAGGGCTGCAAAGATTAGAATTTGCCTGCCCATCCGCTACCGAATCATTACTTTCTGCACACACCGCCGGTTCTTGCCGTTGAGGACTGCAACATAGACCCCTTGCGGCAAATTGGCCGGAAGCATGACCTGGTTATTGTCAAGCTGTTTCGAAAGAACGGTCTGGCCAGTCACATCGATGAGATAGAACCATTGATGAAAGTACTCTTCCTCGGGATTAAGCTTTATAACCAGCCTTTCATCAGCAGTGAAAAGAAAAGATTCGGTAATGCCGGGATTGGAAATGCCTGATGGAGGATAGATCAGTTGCAGATCATCGACCAGCAGGTAGCTACTGTCGATTGCACTGGTGCTGTCTCCTGAATTAATAACTGTCAGGACATATACAGGGGTACTATCATTAAAATAGGTGAAAGGCACAGAAAAGCGGGTCCAATTATCATAGGTGACACCGCGTTCGGTGACATGTACCGCCATACCCACCCAGTTGGGCAGGGTGCCGTTTTCAGGTAATTTACATGAATCGACATGAAGAATAACCTTGAACTGGGCGGCATCATCTTCCTTCGGGAAGAATTTAAACCAGCCGGCCAGGCTGTCAGGGCGGGCAGTAAAAGGAGTGTTCCATTTAGGGTCACCTGGATCGGTGTAAGAGTAACTGGCGTCGAAATCAAACTCGGCATGAAATCTTCCATTAGTGATAGCACCGGTGGCTACCAGGTTGAAAATGGAGACATTGTACAATTTAAGTGAATAATTCCCTGAATGGGCGTCTTCGCTCCGGTCAAACGTGACAGGTGTAAGAGGAGCTATTAGTGGATCATCACATGTTTTAATTGTACTCCAGTCGACCGGTTCGTCTCTAACTGTACCCGCATTTTCCCAATTTTCGAAACCCGGGTTTTCAAGCTGCTGGCCATAAAAGAACGCAGGTAACATCAATAATAAAATGAAAAAGCGTAGAGGACTTTTCATATGATTTCAGATTAGTGGATCTTAAAATTAGTTTCTGACTTTCAGAGGGGTAAAATTACAAAAAACTGATGAATCTCTGATTAAGATTTTTTTCTTTATGCCGTATCAGCGGCTAATGCCTGGATTGAGAAGCCTGATCGGCTTTTTAGTTGAAAACCGCCTGACGATATTAAAACGGTACATTCCTGTATCATAACTGATAGTCCGATCAGAAACAGGTGCCTGCGTGACAACAGACATATTCGTGAATGAAACCCCGAAATACCATCTGTCACTGTTATACCCGGCTGAAATAAAAATTTCCGCTCTAAAACCCAGGACTAAACCTGATTTGACTTTGTTCTCGTTATCAACAAGGAGAAGTTGGGTATAACCAACATTCCCCGAGCCATTGATCGCACCGATGATGAAAAAATGTTTTTTAATCACAAAAGAATATGCATAACCTAATATAGGCCCTATGGAGAAATTATTAGACCGGTCGAACTTCATGTTATTATAAAATAAACCATAATAAAGCTGAGAAGGAACGATGGATGAGTCGCCGACGTTAGAATTATAAAACAAGCTTCCTCCCACAAGAAAAGACCCGGCGCTCTTTTTCTGCCATTCATTCTGCAATACGGCAGCACGGTAAGAAAACTTACTGCTGTTAACGATGTAACTTACGTCCAGGCCTATAGTCCATGACCGGATATCCCCTCGGATATAATAAAGATCGCCTGCCTGCCAGCCGGGGATCATATCTTTGGTATTTCTCAGGTAAAAACCCTTGTAATTCTGAAGATATATCGTTGCATTGAAACAAGGCGCAAAAAACCTCATGGTGAAATCATAATACTTTGTCTTCCCGTATTTTTCATCATCCTGGTTTACAAACGGAAAATTTATCCCGATATTTAATCCGAGAATTCCGTGATTAACACCAATCCCGAGCAGTAATTTGTTATTTGGCGTGTATGCCAGGCTTTTCCCGACTAAGTTGTCGTTGAAACCCATATTACTGTATTTCACTGAACCATAAACCCGGGTAGTATAATCGGCTATATAAGTTGAAATATAATTGGTGTCATATGTGACGGTAAATATTTTTTTAAAGAAAGCTCCTTGCCCTTTTGCCATTAAAGCGGGAAAGAATAAAATTAAAATCAGAAAGACTAATTTGAATCTCATATTCAGCATTTAACAGCTTAATTTGGGCAAAATCAAAAGTAATTAATCTTTAATTATCAAATGCTACAGAGTATATAGAAGGATTTTATATATTTGATTTTCGAAGAGTAATATTTTCCGGTTCTTATGAGTAATAAGGAAGTCAGAAGACGGTTTTCATTTTTAATCACCGTTTTAGCGGGAGGTTCTGTATCCCATATTATACATCTGCTTGTAAGTCATAGCCTGGATATAAAATATGCCGGAAGGGTTGCAGGTACTGTTATTGTGAGTTGTATCCTGGAACCGTTTCGCTGGTGGGAAGAATTGACCTGGAGAAGAAGGATCAGAAGGGTAAGCATTTCGAAACCACCGGTTTTTATCATCGGTTTTTGGAGAAGCGGGACCACACTTCTCCATAACCTGCTATGCCGTGCGCCTGGCACAGCTTATATCACAACCTATCAGACCGTCTTCCCCAACCATCTCGGTCATTCCTGGTGGTTTAAACCTATTATCGGGAAATTCTGGCCTACACACCGGCCATTTGATGATGTAAAAATGGGCATGGACCTTCCGCAGGAAGAAGAAATTGCCCTTGCTAACGTACAGGATATCAGCTTTTATAATTTTCTTTGTTTCCCGAAAGATTTTGACCGGTTTTATAATAAGGAACTTTTCATGAAAGATCTGGACGATAAACTTATCGCCAGGTGGAAGTCTGAATATTTAAAGCTGATCCGTAAGGCAATCCTGAACAAGAAAGGAGACAGGTTTATCTCCAAAAACCCTTCAAATATGGCAAGGATCAGTCAAATTCTCGAAATGTTCCCTGATGCCAGGTTTATCTTCCTCTACCGCGATCCCTACAAGACTGTCGAGTCTTTTTATCGTTTTTTCCAGGAAGTCATGCCTGTTATTCAAGTTCAGGATGCCAATGAAGAACTGACACGCGAAAGATCAACCCGTGTTTATGCTGATATGGTCAGGCATTATTATCTTGATAAGGATAAAATCCCTCCACAAAATCTGATGGAAATCAAATTTGAGGATTTCAGTCAAAATGCCATTGAAGGCTTGAGAAGGATCTTCGATCAATTTGATATATCCGGCTTTGAAGATTCCCTGCAGTATTTTGAAAGCTACATGGATGAAATGTCCGGTTTTAGACACGACAGCTATGAGGTTACCAGTGAAACAATCCATTGGGTAAATAAATACGCCGGCGATATCGTCACCAGGATGGATTATCCAGCCAGAAGGGCATACTGATCCAATTGGTACCTTGAACTTATATATACTATCTTCGCGCCATCATTTTACACCTTAATTTTATAGAATAAAGATGAAAAAAGAAGATTTCGGTAACGATAAACGATCAGCATTTGAAGCAAAAACAGAAGCACAAAAGATAGCCTTCGGCCCTGTGATGTTCCAGGCAGCCCGTGCATTGGTTAAACTAGGAATCCTGAAATTGGTTAGCGAAGCCGGATCTTCTGGTGTTCCTTCAAAGGATGTTGCTGACCGGCTGAACCTCTCGGAATATGGCGTGGAGGTTCTCCTGGATGCGGGTCTGAGCATGGGCATTGTCATGATGCAGGATGAAAAATATATCCTGACCAAAACCGGCTTTTTCATCCTGAACGACAGCATGACCATGGTTAATATGGATTTCGTCCACGATGTCTGCTATGAGCCATTTTTCTTCCTCGAAGAATCGGTCAGAAATGGCAAACCGGAAGGCCTGAAAGTGTTTGGCGACTGGAAAACAATATATCCCGGGTTGCAGTTCCTGCCTGAGCAGACAAAGAAAAGCTGGTTTGGCTTCGACCATTACTACTCTGATATCGCTTTCCCGGAGATCATCCCCCTGATTGCTAAAGATAATCCATCTACTTTAATGGATGTGGGAGGAAATACCGGCAAATTTGCCGTTCAGTGTGTGACACAAATGTCCGGATTAGAAGTAACGATAGTCGATCTTCCGGATACCCTGAAGGCAGCCCAAAAAATCATCACCGAAAAAGGGCTTGGAGAAAGAATCCACTTCTTTGCGGCTGATATGCTCGACCATAAAAACGACTTACCAGAGGGATTTGATGCGATCTGGATGAGCCAGTTCCTCGATTGTTTTTCCGAAGAGCAGATCCACAGCATCCTCACCAGGGCTGTCAGGGCAATGGACAATCATTCTGCCCTCTATATCCTGGAACTTTTCTGGGACCGGCAGAAATATGAAGCTTCTTCATACAGCCTCAATGCTACTTCGCTTTACTTCACCTGCCTGGCCAACGGCAATAGCCGCATGTACCATTCATCAGACATGCACAGAATGATAGAGGCAGCAGGATTAAGGATTGAGGAAATAACGGATCATATCGGGATCAGCCATACGTTGGTTAAATGCCGGAAAGCGCGATAGCTGAATTTAAATGCGCTTTAGCGCATTTTCCGCTGTAAGAATCAGAATGGGTAACCTATCCCGAAGTTGATTATTACATCTGAAAATTGCCATTTATTTAAAACCCACCTTTTGCTTTCCGGTTTTGCGGGATTATACAAGGGGATCGCAAAATCAACCCTCATGAGGAAGAAGTTGAAGTCGAGCCTTACTCCTAGTCCTACATCGATCGCTAACTCTTTATAAAATCTGCCGAAACTAAAATTCCCTCCGGGATAGGATTCGGCATCTTTTAACAGCCAGATATTGCCAATATCGGTAAACAGCGCGCCTTTGATAAAACTGTAAACCGGGAAACGTAATTCTATGTTCGCCTCAAACTGAACATCACCCATACGGTCAAAATTGTCTTCCGGATTCTCATATGAACCAGGCCCGAGCAAACGATATGGCCATCCCCGCATACCATTGGCACCTCCGCCATAAAATCCTTTCTCCATCGGTAAGACTTCAGCATTGCCATAAGGAATGCCGACGCCCATGAACAAACGGTAAGCCACAGAATTACTCCGGCTGATTACGTCAAAGAAACGAATGTCGCCGTCAATCTTGACATATTGCGCATAAGGGATGCCAAATAAAATATAATGCCCCAGGGTGTCTGTCTTTGCATTGAAAATAGTGCTGCCAGTTTTTAATACATTACCGGCTGTCTCAAAGTTTCCTTTGAAATAGAAGAAGTTCTGGATTTTCCGGATATCCTGTGTGTTATAGGTGAAAGAATACCTGGCAGCCGTGATCAGGTTATCCTTATATTGATTTTTAATACGGTCATTTGGCACTTCCTTCAATTGCTGTTCGAATTCCGGCGATAGCGTTACATTGACAAGACTCCAGTCAAACGGGAAGAGCTGATGCCGTTTTCTTTCCGATTCTCTCCAGTCATATCCAAAAGAAAGACTGGTCAGCCACCTTTCATATTCCGGCCTGATTTCATAACCGATACCCAGGCTTGTCGTAGTTTTTGGTCTGAAGTACTTGGGAAATCTTTCCTGCCTGACCGGGATTAAAAAACGAGGGAATATGATACTCATTTCCAGGCCGGATTCGATGGTATTAAAAAATGGAGTGGCCGCGGAATAAGCAACGTTGTTGCCGAATATTTTCTGGGCTTCCATTGCCCCCCTTGCTTTGAGTCGTAAAGTCTCAGATCCTCTGAAAATATTGCTGTTCTGATAAGTGAAGTTCAAGCCGATACCAGGCCTTCCGCCTGAATTGGTCACCTCGGTTTCAACCGTAAATGAATGAAGTTTTCTCTTCGACAGGTCAATATTACAATCCAGTAACCCTCTTAAAGCAGTATCCGGTGTCAGGACCTCCACAAAACGGATATTGGAATAACCAAAAACGCCCAGTTCAGCTATTCTCGACCGTGTCTTGCTGATATCGACCTTGCGATACGAATCGCCGGACTTTATAAAAACCGACTGGACAATCGTTCTGGGCTGAATATTGTCCTTTTTCTGGTGGAGAATATAGTAATCACTTGGCCTTTTCTTCTTATCTTTATAATATACAGTAAACTTAAGCGTATCCATTTGAATGTCTGGCTGTGCCAGTGGATCAAAATTCGGCCGGATATATATGTTCCGGATAAAATAGCGCTTATGGGGCAGCGGAATGATTTTCCAGGGCTCGGTTACGGAAGCAACCATATTGGGCTTGATCTTTACCTTAAGATTCATCTCCCGGTTGTTTAGAGCGCTATCGATCTCAAAAAAGACGAAATCACGGTTAAAGTAGTAATAACCATTATTTTGCAGAATATCTGTTATCCTGCCCCTTTCATCATCAAGATCGAAGGCATTGTAAATCGAACCGGGCTTAATCTTGCTTTCCGATTTACTATTCCTTATAAACTGAAGCAGGACGCTGTCTTCAATGCCATATTCCACTGTTATTAACCGGTAAGGAGCAGAAGGATTGACCAGGTAATCAACTATTACTTTCTTATTCCTGAGATGCCTGGTATCAAAGCTGACATCTGAATAAAAATACCCAACCTTGTTAAGGTAGGATTCCATCTCGCCGGTGGAATTGATAGACGCTAAAGAATCAAAAAGTGCAGGCCTTTCTCCGGCCCCGTCACGCAGCCAGACCCTGAATTTACTTTCTTGTTTTCCTTTCGTACCTAAATGATACAGATATGCTTTAAGTCTGAAAATACCCAGGAATTTTCGATTGGGCCTTGGCCTGGCAATAGAAGACAGCTCATCGCTGCTGATCCCGGGATTCTTGCCGGTATATTTTATATGATTCTTTATCAGGAGATATTCTTCGGGCTGCAGGGAATGGGTTAGACTACAGGAAGATAAGATGAATGCGGAAATCATCACGCAAGCACCAGTCATGTAAGAGTATGAAAGGAATTTCTTCACAGGATGTGATTACACCGCAAACCGCAAAGGTAGGGAAATTTAAATACTGCTTCTGCGAAAGGATCGGCACAATAATTAAACTATATATTTCCTAATTTTGTTTTCCTAAATTCTTTTCATGTTAATCCTTTTTTCCAGATTAATTCTTAGGCTGATGGGCTGGAAGATCACCAGTGTCATTCCTCCCGGAACGAAAAAGTGTGTCATAGCCGTAGCTCCCCACACCAGTTACTGGGACTTTGTCATCGGGCGGCTGGCCTACTGGGTGCTAGGCGTCAAGGCAAGTTTCCTGATCAAAAAGGAGGCTTTCCGGTTCCCGTTTAAACACCTGCTGCTCCACATGGGCGGCCTGCCTGTCGATCGCGGCCGCAGCAGCAAAATGGTCGACCAGGTTGTCGAACGATTTAAAAAATCAGAATCCCTGTTCATAGTCATCACCCCTGAAGGGACCAGAAAACCCGTCAGGCAATGGAAAAAAGGCTTTTACTACATTGCCAACCAGGCTCAGGTTCCCATCGCCTTAGGTTATCTTGATTATGCAAAAAAGAAGGGAGGGGTCGGAAAGGTGATCTTTCCCAATGGCGATATGGAAAAACAAATGAAAGAAATCAGGGATTTCTACCGGGGAGTGACCCCCAAGTACCCGGAGAGGTTTTACCTGGGGGAGTGAGGCCGTTGGCCGGAAATTCTTTAAAGCAAGTTGAAAGAAGGAAGTTTGAAAGGATCGGAATCCATTCCCATGTAATCTTTTACGGCATAAGCAAGATCTTCACGGGAGCATGAACCCGACTCAATTACCGGAATTACCGATCCGATATAATAATCCCATAGCCGTTCTGTTACATTGCGTTTATAGTCGGCTTTGTCTTCAGCTTTGTCTGTAGCTTTGTCTGTAGCTTTAATGCCTTCTTCTTCAAGAGGTGCATAATCGTAGAATCCGCGTTTGGTCTTGATGCCTAAGTGGTTGAGTTTCACTAATTCTTCCATTTTTTCAATCAGCGGGGCATAAAATGCTTTATTGCTGATAGCTTTCGTGTAGGTTTTAACAGATGAAAGCATAACGTCGATCCCCACATGATCGAAAAATTCAAACACTCCGATCGGAAAAAGATGTTTTCTTACCAGTTCATCAATCTCCTGATAAGATAATCTGCCTTCCAGGAAAACTTGGTAAGCCCCTGCCTGGAAATCAAGAAACAACCGGTTCAAAATGAAAGCATTTGCTTCGTCCTGGTGAAAAGGTTTTTTATTTATCCGCGAAAGAAACTGGTTCAGCAACGCTTTGGTTTGCAAGGATGTTGACGAACGAGCAATAAGTTCGACAATGCTCTTCATCGCCACAGGAAAAAAGAAGTGCAGTCCGCAGAACCTGTCTTTCCTGTTTTCTGATGGGAATAACTGCAATGGAAGAACAGACGATGAATTTGTGGTGAAAATGCAATCGATATTTACTGCCTTGTCAAGCGATTCAAAAAGTTTTCGCTTCAAACCAATATCTTCTGTAATCGCTTCGATGACCAGGTCACAATCTTTTAAATCCTCGAAAGCAGCAGTAATTACTGTTTTCCCCTGCTTTGAAACATAATCCTTTTCTGTCAAAACGCCACATTGAAGCAGGAGGTTTATTTTCTTGCTGAAGGTTTTCCGAGCTTTATCTCTTTTGGCTTCTGAACTGCAAAGCCAGGCCAGCCGGAAATCATAACCGCTCAGATAAAAGAATATGGATGTACCCATTTTCCCTTCACCAACTACACCAATATGTTTGATTTCTTTCAATCGATCAACCGGTAAAATCATCTGTATTTCATAGTATAACCTGCCTGCATGAATTTACTCACTTCGGTCACGAAGCTTAATACCAGGTCTCCGCTCACCAACGGCTCCTCGCGCATGATCTGATCAAGACAGATAAAAACCATCGGTGGCCCGGCATATCCCAGGCCCGACATTTTTGTATAGAGCGTATCCCTGGATATGCCTAAAGATTCACATTCTTCAATGATCAATTCGGAAATATGTTTTGACGGGAAATTTACCTGGAAGTATTTCAACCGCGACAGGTCGGCCGGATATTTCCTGAGAAAGCGCTGAAGTCCATTGAAAAAGACAGTTCCATCCGCCTCATGAAAATTCTTTCTTAACTCATCCTGGAACATTTGCGACAAATGATGGTAACCTTTCTCGAATTCTTCCTTTGGGTTCATCCAGTATGCCGGTCGCCGGTTTTTCATGGCGCTCGGTTTACTCCCGCCAACCGATTCCATGTATACATTTTCAACGTACAATCCGCTATTACCTGACTGGTCGGCTTCCAATACAATTGCACCGGCACCATCACTTAAAAAGTAACGCAGGAACAATTCTTCTTTCCTGACTATTGGCTGGTTGTAATATTCTGCCTTCAACTCTGATGACGACATACCTGATGAAATGACAAGGGCATTTTTATACCTGCCGTTTTTAATGAAATCATGGGCTATAAGCAATGCTTTATAAGCAGATGTGCAATTCGCATGAATTGAGATTTCTCCGCATTGATCAATTCCCAGCGCTTCCTGTATCCTGACCGATGCCGTCGGCATCTGATCCATGTGGGCGCTTCCATAAGCAATAAATTCAATTTCGCCTGCCGGCATATTTGCCATTTTGAGTGCTTTTCCCGCTGCTTTGACAGACATGGTGATATTATCTTCCGTAAATTCTCTAGTTACAGGGTCAATCGCGTAATGATACCTTTCTACCTCAAGCATCTCTTTCATCAGCAATTTCATCCGTTTCAGCCAATTTTGAATTTTTTTGGGCGCTTCTGTCAATTCACCCAGGAAATAATCAACCTCATCGATGGAAATAGGTAGTCCGGGTAAAAAGCTTCCAGTCCCGGTCACCCGAACATCAATATTATTCAGATCAGCCATGCTTATTTATTTTTTTTAACTCTCAATCAACGCCTTGACCATTTTCAGGGTTTCCCCGATCAATACCTTTCTGTGTACAACTTTGTGTACAATCCCCCAGTGATAGGCCTCGGCTGCCGAAAAATTTCTGCCACTGATGATCAATTCTATTGCTTTTGATCGTCCGACTATTGCCGGAAGCTTAACTGAGCCGCCGCATCCCGGCATTAAGCCAAAAGAGCTCTCAGGAAAACCAAGCACTGTACCTTCGGCACAAATCCTGTATTTACAGGTTAACGCCAATTCTAATGCAGATCCAAAGCAGGTTCCCCTGATCGCAGCAAAAGTAGGGATCTGTAATTGATCAATGTAAAGGAAACTTTGTATTGTCTTATTTAAAAAGGAAGGCAATTCTGCAGGATAACCTTCCGGAAGATTTTCCCTGATCCGGTCAGAAAGATCATAATGATCGGCGCCTGCAGAAAAATGACGGCCATTGCCATATATAACCAGTGATTTTATTTCAGATTCCGGAATGATTTCAAGGGTAAGAAGGTTCAACTCATCAAAAAAATACCTTGTCATGATATTAGCCGGAGGCTGGTTTAATACCAGGTGGCCAATATTATTCTCTATTTTCCAACTTATAGTTCTCAACATCATTTACAAGCAAAAAATTGTCATTCCGGTGATATAGTTCCTCGAGTGGGATACAGAGCAGAGTATTTTTTTAATCCCGGCCCGCTCAGTTGCATGGCGGATATTCTCTCCCAGTATTATCTCCGGTTTTCCGAAAGAATCGTTCAGGATTTCAATTTCTCTTATGTAAGCAGGTTCATTGATATGATCACAAATCCTTTTCTTTATCAAATACCTGGCGGCAAGACTTCTGACATTCTCTGGGAATGAAAATACTTCTAATTCTTTTTCCGAAAACCACCTTTCAGGGTTTTCACCTGAGGAAAACAAGTGGATGAATTCCTCCTTTTTGATCAGGTCAACATGCTTGCTGTATGCCGGGGAATGTTCCATTCAAGCGTTATTGTTTGTCCTGCATGTTTCTGACTGCCAGGGCACAGAATAATTTCGTTTCCTCTTCAAGCGCTTTTTCATACGATAGCGTCTGAGAATTATTTATGGATTTCATCACCGAATGGATGACATTAATGTCTCTGTCGGCAGTCATTCTGTTCAGAAAATCAATTGTATATGAATGCAATTCCTTAGTGGGCACTACATAATCAGCTAATTTCAATTCAAGTGCTCTTTGAGCATTCACAATCTCTCCCGAGAGAATAATCTCAGCCGATCTTCCCGGGCCAATGAGTTTTGTGAGCATTACTGTTCCACCCAGGCCCGGAATGATGCCATAATTCGTTTCAGGAAAAGCGAATAAGGCATTTTCGCTGCAGATTCGGATATGGCATGCCAGCGCTATCTCAAGACCCCCTCCAAAGCATACCCCGCTGATAGCGGCTATGACAGGAATATTTAAATTTTCAATAAACCGGATAATTTTCTTGCCGGCTGAGATTTTTCTTGTGAGCAATGCTTCATCCTTAGCAAGTTGTTGCAACTTATCTATGTCGGCCCCTGCCGAAAAATGACGACCACTGCCCTTGATAATAACTCCTTTCAGGCCAGGTTCGCTAAACATCTCCTCAAGCAGTTCCATCTTAATGAACTCAGGTTCATCAAGATAATTCTCATGTAAACTGTATAACGACAAAACACCTATCGCTCCGGTTCTTTCCCATATGTCGCTTTTTTGATATTCCATTGTCATATGAGTTTATTTAAAAATACCGGAGGGATATCACGTACTAATTTCCCCTTATCTGTAAATAAGGTTTTGACAGTTGAGGTACACACTTTAATATTCGATCCGTTAAAATACATTTTGTGATTAAAAACCAGGTAGGGCGCTTCTTTTGCCACTTTTGTCCGAATGATCATCTCATCAAACAGCGTGATTTCACGAATGTACCTGGTTTGAATTTCAATAACAACCAGTAGCAAATCATTCTCTTTGAAATATCCGATCAGGTCAAGCTGCCTGAATAATTCCCACCTCGCCTGCTCAAAATAATTCAGGTAAATGGCATGGTTAACATGGCCGTAAGAATCCAGTTCATATCCACGCACACTGAATTTATATTCAAACATAATGACTCTTAATATATTTATATCTTGATAAATTTATGATGAAATATATTTACCGGACAAAAATAGAAGTAAAATTTTACTTTATTTTGCTAATGAGTATAAAACCATAAAAACACACATTTCATTCGAATTTCCAAATTTTCATATCTCAAATTTTCGAATCCGCATGCATAAAAGAGTTGTCATCACCGGCATGAACATCATTACCTCGCTTGGCCTGGATTTGCAGACAAGCTGGGAAAATATGGTTGCCGGAAAAAACGGTGTAAAACCGATTACTTTGTTTGATCCTGCTGGCCTTCAAACCAGGATCGCAGCCCAGGTTCCCGATTCATTTGAGGAATATGCCTCAGAATATATCAGGAAAAGAACCGCCGAGCAAATGACCAGGGTTACGAAGATGTGCTATGTGTGTGCTGCTGACGCAGTCAGGCATGCTGCTATCGACTTTGAATCGCAGGATAAATCAAGATGTGCCGTCATCCTTGGTGTGGTAAGTACTGCTAACACCAGTACTGAGAAGGGAACCACCGCGAAAAATAAGGTGCTGAAAAGTATGAGCAATGCCATGTCGGCCTGGATTTCTCTCGAATACAAACTGCGCGGCCCAAATTTCACAGTTTCTTGTGCCTGTGCTTCATCAGCTTATGCAATCGGGATCGGGTATGATATGATCAAAAATGGGGTGGCAGATATCGTCATTACAGGTGGAGCCGATTCGATCATTAACCGGGAGGAGATAGAAGGTTTCAATGAACTTTATGCTTTATCGGTGAATAATGATCCTGAAAAAGCATGCTGTCCCTTTTCAAAAGACCGCGATGGATTTGTCATCGGCGAAGGCGCCGGTATTATGATTCTGGAATCGGAAGAATCTGCATTAAAAAGAAACGCCAGAATTTATGCAGAACTCACAGGCTATGCAATAACCAGCGAAGCTTACAATATTATGGCCCCGATGAAAGATGGCGAAGGCATCATGCAAACCATTGAGACAGCTCTGAAAAATGCCGGCGTGAAGCCGGATGAAGTCGGGTATATCAATGCACATGGTACTTCGACCACCCTGAACGATAAGTATGAAACCATGGCAATTAAAAAAGTCTTCGGCGATTATGCTTATAAAATCCCTGTTTCTTCGACAAAATCGATGATAGGACACACAGTCGGAGCTGCAGGTGTTATCGAGGGTGTTGTCACGGTGATGAGTATTTATCATGATATCATCACGCCTACCATACACCTGGATATTCCCGACCCGGAACTGGACCTGGATTATGTGCCAAATAGAACCCGAAAGCAGCCTGTTCGTTGCGCTATTTCAAATTCTTTTGCATTCGGGGGCCATAACGCTTCATTGGTCTTTAAAAAATATATCTAACTTTATCCCGGAAACGGGCATCATTTTCTTTTAAAAAAATAAAGTCAACCTATGATAGAGATAACTGAAAGTATCAGAAAAGAAGTAAAAGAGATTGTCTGTCAATTCTTTGCAGAAGAATGCGAGGTTGACCTCAGCAAGATAAATGATCAGACCAACATTATTTCCGACCTGGAAGGTGATTCTCTTATGTTCCTCGAACTGATCGAAATTTTCAAGAAGAAATATAACCTCAATATCGAGCTAAAGACCGTCGGTAAATATGTTCTTAAACATCCCGTAGAAACTATAGGGCAATTGATTGATACCCAGCTCCTGATGATAAAATATGAAAATAAGATCACGGAACTTGATTAATTTATTTTCAGAACTACCAGCGAATGAATGAAATCCTCGGATGCGGCATTGATATTGAAGAGCTGATCAGGTTTAATAAGCATATTCCTTCAAAAACAGAAATTCCGGGCTTTATCCATCTGGTTTATACTGATGAAGAAATCGCCTGCAACCTTAATCTTCATTCACAGTTGACTTTTCCATTGGGTTTTTCCTGCAAAGAAGCATTTTTTAAGGCGCTCGGCGTGAGCTGGACCAACAGCAGGATATCATGGAAAGACATTGAAATTCTGTTTACTAATGAAAAAAATCTTCGGGAATATTCTATCCATCTGAATGGTTATGCTGCAGAACTTTTTCTTAAAAAAAAATATCGCAAAATTGAATCATACTTTGAATATTCAAATGAGTATGTAATTTTTCAGATAATTTTGCACTCCTAAATTAAAGCGTCATTACAACATGCATTATTTTCCCGGCCTTCGTCAGCGAATATGCCGGAACAGAGCGGCAGGCGATCCCAGCTTATGAGAATAATTTTGACCGGCTGCTTGCAGTTGCTTCGGATATACTGAAAGTAGATCTGACCATGTTCGACTTCAGGGAAAATGACTTTTTAAACGATGAGCTAAAGTCGCAGTATATCAGTTATATTTTCAGTTGTTCGATCGCAGATATTCTTAAGAGTCAATTTATCAGGCCTGCCTTCGTTTCCGGTTACAGCATGGGTATCTATGCTGCAATGTATTATTGCGGATCAGTCACCTTTATCGACGGACTGCTCCTGGTGAAAAGTGCCTGGGAGAATATATCCGGGGTCGCCGCCACCGGCAAATATGGGATGGGGATGATAGTTGGGCTGATCGAGCCCGATATCCTTGATTTGTTGCATGGAACAGAAGATGTACGGATCTGCAACCAGAACAACCCGCATACATTTATCATTTCGGGCAAGTATGATGAAGTAAAGCGTATTTTAAATTCCGCAAAAGCTGAAGGAGCATTGCGCACGAATATGTTGCCTGTTTCAAAACCCTATCACTCAGGATTTCTGAAGAATGCAGTCCCTGGATTTTCCGAAATCGTGCGAGGAATCAATTTTACAGATCCGGCCTATAGGTATATTTCAAATATTGATCAGAAAATTATTAATACCGGAGATGGCCTGATCAGAGAGGTGATCGATAACCTGTATTCCAGGATGAACTGGCTGGATACGATGAATATGTTGCTGAGGCAGGGTGTGGATATCTTTTTTGAATGTGGCGCCGGAGATGGTCTTACGCGTAACTTTCGGTTCATTGCCGGTGATTTTAAATCATTCTCCGTCAATAAGCTGGATCAGTTTATAGAAGCCGTTTCAGGTTGACAAGTCAACCATTAAAATCATATGACATCTTTACCAAGCTTTATCTTCCATAAACTCCCGACACTTTCATAGAATTTTTCAACCGGTATTTTTGTTTTCAGCACGCAATTGAAGAAGTTATATTTTGAAAGATTAAAATCGATGATCTGATCTTTTATTTCCTTATACAATATTGTTCCAGGCATGGGAGTCAGGATGGTATATCCTGCATATACAACCTTATGTGAACCGGCATAATCGGCCAGCGCCCTGAAATCACTCTCAGTATAGTCATTCGGAACAATATAATTACCACGGATCATGATACCGTTCCGGTGAAATATTTCAATGGAGTCTTCAATATTATTTGCAGATGATTTCTTGTTATAATTTTTCAGCTCCTCTTCACGGAATGATTCGAATCCGCAAATGACCACTTTCAGCCCGGCTTTAGCCAATTTTTCAATTAAATCAGGATGTTTAACTGCAGTATCCGGCCGGATGTCCATGATGTAGGTTTTTTTAATACCCTCCTCGTTTATCCGGTCAAATAGCGAATGAATGAAACGGATATCCACGATTGTATTGGCATCTGCAAACCTTACTACATTATAATCATCCAGGTAATTAAGTTCATCCACGACCGATTCAATATCACGCATGTAATACTTTTTGTTATGCTGCGGCCATATGGAACAGAATGAACATGCATACGGACAGCCAAGGGAGGTAAAAATATATGTGACCGGGGAGGGATCATTACCGACTTTGTAGGTCGAGAGCCACTTTTTGAGATGGCTTCGGTCGGGCATGATAAAGTTTTCTCCTGCAGCATCCCATTTCGGGGCAGGCAACGAAGAACTGCGGAACCCATTTTTAGTGTTAATGATGATACCGCCGACATTTTCAAATGGCAATCCTTTTTCCTTTGCGATGACCAGTTCACGGAATATTCCGGCAGCATGTCCCGGGCATAAAATGTCAACTGATTGATCAGCGAAATCTTCCTGACAGATCGTTACATGCAATCCGCCGGCTACCGTAAGTATCTCCGGATCGAATCGTTTCGAGACGCGGAAAATTTCAAGGCCATAGTACAGTTCCGAAGCAATGAAAGTTACACCGACAAGGTTTGGCTTATATTCCTGGAGATATGACAAAACCAGGTCATTTAACCCGGGAGCATCAGGATGGATGTCATATTCTCCTTTCAGGTCGATGACGGTGACATCAAAATCCTTTACCGCGGCAGCAACAGTCAATAATCCAAGAGGAGGGCCGATCAGCTTCTTATGGATAAACGGCAATGCATCTGCGGGTGCATGCTCCAGGATTTTATTTTCCGGCGACCTTGGCGGATTGAACAGGAGGATTTTCATCTGTTAAAAATGGTTTCCAAAATTAGTTTTAAATTTCAATTTTTAATCTTACTTTTGCAGCCCTTTTTAAAGGGAGTTTAGCTCAGTTGGTTCAGAGCATCTGCCTTACAAGCAGAGGGTCACTGGTTCGAATCCAGTAACTCCCACAAGTTGAAAACCAGTTAGTTAACATCAATGTTGGCTGGCTGATTTTGCGTTTAGGTAAAGGTATAGGTAAAGGTTTGACCTCCCGATTGGCCATATTGTTAATAACTTTCAATGGTCACCTCTCCACGAAAACCATCCAGGACTACTTCTCATGGTTCGATGAAGAACCAAAGCGGGAGATTATGAGGAAATAACTGGAATTTGGGGGAAAATAAATATCCAAAGATTAAAATGTTGTAATTGTAAAAGGAAAACAGACCGAAGTCCCTGTAATTATATTAATCACCTTTTACTATGGTAGTATTTTTCATTAATTCGTCAGATAAATTAGTTAAATTAAGAGTAGGGATATGTATTACTTCCATTCCGGATAATGCAGTTAAAGCCGCAATGTACGATCTAATATAAGGGAATAAGATAGCAGGAGCATTTGTGTAAAAATATGTAGAAAGTTCTTTTTCCTTTGCTCCTTCTGCAAAACTAAAAAATCCAATACAAGTTACATTCGCATTAAATCTGTTGTTTTTCTCCCATACTTTTACTTTAAGTGTGAGCTGAAAATCTCGTGTAATCTCAAAATAATTCCCTACCGGATCAATTTTAATATGAAATTCATCTTCCTTTGTTTTAGGCTCACGTTTTATGTGACTTTCCTGAATTAAATAGCCATTAAATACAAATGATGAATGTTGACCTTTCATATATTAAATATTACGCAGCTAAAGCAAAATCATTTTCTCCACTCTTTTCCCTTGTAACTGGAGCTATTATAAAAGGCGTTGAGTTTTGTTTAATGAGTTCAATCCAATTCCGGAGTTTAGAATATTCAGTGTTAATCATTGGTATTTCTAAAATAGGATTAGTCACCCTAATGAGGTCATCTTTCTTAACAAAAAGAATTGTTTCTTCAGGAAATTGTGACAGGAAATCATAAATCAAATCTGCCTCTGCTAACCTATATGACTGGTTGCAATCAAATACAAAAGCTGGATGGATTTCAATTATATGGTTATTGTAAGATCCATCAAATTGATATTTAATACTGATAGGATGCCGTTTGGATAATTTTTCTAATTGATCTTTCAAAAAATCAACACTTTCCATATTACATTTTCTTTAAAATCTCTAAAATTTTATCTTTCTTTTGTTCAGCTAAGTGACAAATATCATAAGTAATCTCTTTACTTTCGTAATCACTTTCTTCTCGAGATATTTTTAAACTCGATAAACTTCTTTGTAAGTCTAAGGCCGTATATTTATTGGCTGAATATGCAATTCTATATATTGTCGTGTTGTAAAATGTATGTGTTCCACCCAGTTTATTGTCTTTCAAATTTTGAATAGCAATTTTTATTGAATCTTCAGTATAGCCATATTTAGTTATAAGCAAATGAATGATTAATTGAACACATCCATAGTAAAGACAATGAATACTTGGTGAAAATAAACTTCTATCAATTAATAATTTTGATCCATCGAAGTTGAAATCAGACTTATTTTTAAAATTAGTCATTTAAACTATGCTTGATAAACGAATTAAGCCTGATAATGTTTCAAAACTTGGCAAAATTAATACAAATATAATATTATCAAATATTATTCCCAATTTCTTTAAATAATTCAATGTAAAGGTAGTTCCAATCCGTAAGTGCAACGCTGGGTATTAAATCAGTAAGATAAGCCCTCCCTCGATTTATGCCCTTTCACCCCAGGATGATATGAATGTCCACCTTCCAGGAGATCGCGCAAAATTCGGGCGATGCTGACGTAAATTTGGGCAGTATTTAGGTCATCCAGAACTACTTCCCTGGGTTCGATGAAGAGCCCAATCCGCGTTTGCCAGGGGTAATCGGTTTAATTCTTCCTTGTAAAATTTAATCTGGGCATTTGACTTATACAAATCAGCAATAATCATACTTCATTGTCTTATTTCGTCTTTACATACGTAATCTCACACCCCTTGCATAAACGCTTCTCCTGATAATACTCCGCAATGTCATACCAGCCGTTGGTCTTCTGGAATATATCCAGCCCCCTCCCAAGGACTATCTTCCAGCCGTTATCCATCACTATCGAGCGGTCGTGGGTGTTTTCTACAAACTCGTATGTGAATATGATGCCAAGTGATTCCAGCGAATCAGCGATCTCCCTGAATGCTTCCTTGGAGTTTTCGATGAATTCCTCGTTGTTGTATGTGATTAGATGGATGGTAACTTCTTCCAGTTCATCCTTTCGGGTGGAAACCAGTTTGGCAAACTCCATAAAGTTTCGCAACTGGTAAGGCAGGCGTATGTACGGGTCGGTTATGGTAATTTGCTTTGCCCCGACAAGGTAATCACCGAACAGCATTTCAAAGGATATGCCCGATTGGTTATCACGGATGATCTTTTGCCCTTCCTTCAACTCCACAGTTGCCTTCGCTTCTTCTTTTTTGGGCGTTGGCTCGGCTTCTTCTGGCATCGGCTCGTCATCTTGCAGCCCCAGCAGTTCTTTATTTTCAATATATTCCAGCGTCTGCACAAAAGTCTTCTTGCTGGTTTTCTTATTGATGTAAGAGAAGTCTACTCGTTCGAAGGTTTCATCCATCTTTCGTAGTTGGTCTTTTACTCGTTTGCGGTTTTCAATGGCAAACTCAAGGATGATTTGGGCTTCCGCTTCCGTATATTCTCCGTGGGGGAATATCACCTTAATCAACCCAGAAAACGTCTTGGCGATGGAAGTCTTATCACGGGTGGTGATGGTATCTGAAAGTTCAAAATATTTGGTGTAATTATTCATTCGGTCTTCTTTCCGAAGTTCCTTCAGTATTTCCGCCAGATAGTCTACAATGAATCCATAGTTGTCGGAGAACATTTCATTGCGCAGTTTTTGTACTTCCCATCCTGCCAAGTAACAGTGCAACCTGTCCAGAAATGCAGTATCGTAATACTCCTTAGGCAAGCAATCAAACAGGTTGCTGTGTTTGAGCATATACGGCACTGGATGATCGGTGTTACCGATGAATGCCATAGATGCCGCTGCACCGTAAACTTCCTTGCCGCGGCTAAAGGACTTGTTTGCCATATAGTTCTTCATTATGTCCACCAGCCCCCTGTCGACCTTTTTGGATTTGCCAGCAAATTCATCATAAGCCACTACATCCCAGTATCCAACCAAGCCGATATCACCATTGCTATTATTTACAAATAACTTGGCTTTTGATACTTCACCACCAGAAATTAAGATGCCGTGTGGCGACATCTCCGAAAAGATGTGGCTCTTGCCCGTTCCTTTCGGCCCTAATTCAATCAGATTGTAATTGTTCTCACAAAACGGGATCAACCTTGCCAACTGGATCAATTTTGAACGGAAGGTGAACTCCTCTGGGTTCAAGCCCAAGGTTTGCATCAGCAGATCAACCCATTCATCGGTGGTGAACTGCTTGCGTATCTCTTTAAATTCATCCACATCCACGTTTGAAATCTGGATGGCTTTCAGGTTCTCAATGATCCACGGCGATGAATCCCGTTCTTCGGATGGTTCATATCCCATTGTGATCAGACACCATACGCCACCTGAAAGCAGTTTCTGGTTGTGTTTAACGATATCCTCATTGATGGCAACCTTATTCAGTCCAAGATTTGCAAAAAAGGTTTCATACAAATCCCTTTTGTCATTCAACCTGACCGAAACTTTGTCGATGATCCTATGGGATTTGGTATCACGGATGGTTGCCTTTATCAACTGGGCTTCATCACGGTGCACGAAATGCTTGGCGATGATGCTTTTTACCGTTTCCACTCCTTGGGCGATGGTTTCTTCATCATCCGTGGCACAGTACTGCCCCAGCAAGTATTCCAGCACATATATGGGCACGATGGCATTCCCTTTGACCAACTTGGTCAGGTCTTTGCGGACGACCTTTCCAGCGAAATGCTGGTTTATTTTCTTATCCAGTTCATTCATAATTACATATCGTCAAAATCGTTGGTGAATGAAATATTCAGGGTATATGTGTATTCCTTGTACTGCTTCCACTTGCTGGTGCCTTCAACGGGTTCTTCCAAAACCAGTTTGATGCGCTGATTCTTGTATTTTCCGCTGGCTTTGCTGCTTAAATGGAAACGGTGCTTCACTTCGCGCATCCGTTCAGTGCCTTCCATAACATCAAACAGATATGTGAACTGATCGCTCAACATTTCCCCGTCATCGGCATACAGGGCACTTCTGATATGTCGTGGCAGGACTTTATCGCTGACCAATTCCGTTTGCAGGAAGGAAACCGCCAGAATATTGGTGGTAATCTTGTCCGTTGATTTGATAATGTCAACATCCACTTGCTTGGTGGTATCCTGACGCTTTTTGGCGACCTTCAGCAGCGGGATGACGATTTCCTGCAATGTTGCCCCACCGTGAACATACCGCGCTCCTGCGCCCTTGATTCGAATCCTGTTGATGGATTTGGGAATGAGCACTTCAGCATCACCCGAAAGGTTGAGTTGCTCGGCGGTGAAATGCTTTGTGCTGGCATCACCCTTGAGGTTCTTGCCGATGACATACCTGCGTGATTCCTTCCAGATATCACCCGATATTTCCCCAATGGAGAAGTCGCTGTCGGCAAGTTCTTTATTTTGGTAAAGAAACCCGTGGTCTGCCGTGATGAACATATTGTTGCCGTTCATAGCGGCGATCTTTTTCAACACATCCATCAAAAACTCTATTTCCTGCTCCACGGCTTCAAACACCTTTTCTTCCGATGTCTTGTCATCACCCACCTTGTCAATGCGGTTGTGGTAGATGTATATCAGATCATACTGCTTAACAAACTCCCTGCCGTCCGTGGCGGAGTTCATTTTCACAAAATCTTCCGCGTTGATTGCCGCTGCCCGAACCCCAGCATTCTGCTCCAGTATTTTACTCCTTGCTTGAACACCCTGCGTAGAATTGCCGTCAATCAGCACATATTCTGATTCTGGCTGGAAGGACATTGCCTTGTTTGGCAGCAGTGCCGCCATTCCCAGTTGGGTATAGGAAGGCAAGGTAGATACCATATGCTCCAGTTCACCTTCGAATCGTTTTTCCGCCTGAATCTTTTGCAGGCATTCCTTCCCACATTCATAGCGAAATGCATCGGAGATGATCACAAACAACCGTTGACCCTTGCTGACAAACGGCTGCACGTGGTCGGCAAAGAACCTGCCCTGAGCCACCTTGTACTGGTTGTACCATTTATCGGTGCCATCAATGATCTTCTGCCATCGGTTGCCATAATCCAGTAGCCAATCATTGCAATAAACCTTTTCCACCTTTTCGGTTAGTGGTTGCAGGACTTTGTTCTGTTTTGCCCTGCGGTAATGGTAGATGTATTTGCGGTAATGGTAATCAATCTGGTACTGTTTTCCCGCATAAGCGTTGATACCATCCTCAAATGATCCGATCTCTGTCTTGTCAATTTTGCGGATCAAACTGATCATCTGCATACCCATATCCAGACAAGCATAGAAATCTTCGTAATCCAGATACCAGTACTTGTTTTCCCTTTTCTTGGTCAGTTGGCTCAGCCTGTCGGCGGAGATGCCTTCTTCACAGATCAGTTGTGCCAGTTCGGAAATGATTTTCTTGTCGATCAGTTCGAACAAATCATCGTCGATGACATCATCAATGCTTGCATCATTCAGCACGGACTCTATTTTCAGATCACCTGCGATCTTTTGGGATAGGGAGCGGTAGGCATCCTTGTAGGAGATGGAGTCCTTCCACATTGATATTAATATCTTGGACTCCTTTGCTATACCTGTGCGCTTGCTAATGGAAAAATTATTGTTGAAAACCTCTATAAGGAAATCATATACTGTGGGTTTTTCATTGGTATAGCCATATTTGCGGGATATCTCCTTCCAGTAAAACGTTTTCAGGTTATAGCGTTCCAGTTCCCTGTCGTAACGTTCATTGCCGTCGTTATAGGCTGATGCGTGTACCTGTAGGAAAGAAATAAGACTGACATTATCGGTATTGAACAGCACCGCCAGCATTTTATAACGGATGGCTTGGAAGTCATCTTCCTTGCCCAGCAAATCCTTTAGTAATGCTCTGCGATCCTTGTTTTTGAAAAATTCTATGTGTTCGGCAATGAGCGCGGTGAAATCATAATCCAGTTCGAGTTCTTGGGCGAACATCGCTTCCTGTTTGGTCTGGAAGACATAATGCGCCAGTTCCATATCCAGCAACCAGTTTTCTGAATGAACGGGCTTTTTGGCGGGAATGTACAACAGGAACTGCTGGTTGGGCTTTTGCTTGTTGGTTAAATACTTGACGTAAAACTCATTCTTATCCACCACCACCTTTTCAATGCCTTCCAATGCCAACGCATCAAATTCTTCCTTTAGTTCGGAGCCTTCGTCGTACCAGAGGATGATACGGTGCTTGGCAAATAGTTTTGATAATGCTTCTTCTATCTTGTTCATCGTATCTGCGTTGTGTCAATCCAATCAAATTTCCTGACCTTATCTTTGGTCTGTTTGTCGTTTAATCCGCTAACCTCTTTGACAGCCTTGCCGAACTTGTTGTAGTTCACCAACACGCCGTCATCCAAGTCAATGGATATTCGTTCCGTTGCAAGCGGGAATAATACGTCGCGTTCGTATTCCTGCAATTCAATCAGCATTTTGTCTATGCTATCGGTTTCCTTGATGGCTTTGGTCTTTTCAGACGGTGAGCCGCTGATCTGAACCCGCTGAAGATGTTCCTTGCGGGTGTGCAGTTTGCCGATGAACTCCTTCAGGTATTTGTTCAGAATATTGCTAACCGTATCGGGCGTGTAACGGTGCATATAGATCAAAGCATTAAAGTAGCCCTTGGGAGAGGAAAACATCCAGTATATCGGACGCTTTCTATAACGCTGGATATGGTCTGAGTAGAAATCTCTGATGAAATAACTGCGGATATCCTTGCCAATCTGTTCTTCTATGAAAGCAAGGTTCTTGTTGAAGTTCTTTTCGTCGAACGTTACTTTCAGGAATTGGTGGAACCTTCCCACGATGTCATCTTCGAACCATTCATTATCCAATATAGGGATGATATTGTCTTCATCGGGCAGGAAGGAACATTCCTGTGCCGATTTGCCGATCTTCTGAAGGTAATCTTGAAGGGTTTCCCCTTGATTTGCCAAAACTAATCCATCTTTGTCCAGACTGTAGCGCCCGAACATACAACCCACCGAATAACTGATGAACTGCGCCATAATCTCTTGGGGGATAAAGGGCAATTCTATTTCGTTGTAGTTCAGGACTTGGTGGGTTTCTGGATCGCGGACAAATTTCTTATTGAGTTTGACAAGGGCTTTTCTGTCTAATTCGTCTTGGAGAATTGTGATGTCTTCTAAAGGAATATCTGGAGATAATTCATCCCGTAAGCCGTAAATTTCTATGAATTTGCTATTTATTTTTTCTTCGTTTTGATGAAGGTTATAGAAATTCCGACGCCATTTCTGTGTATACTCCCCATATATTTCATCAATACTCCTTAAATGGTTATCCAAGTTAATTATAAGAGAACATTTTGTGAAGCCCCAGGCAGATTCAAATTTGTTCCAGTCTTCAAAAGAGTTTAATATATTCGAATTAGACAGTTTATCAAAATATATTATAGTATCTTCTGGGGGTATTACTATCGGGATTGAATTTATATCTCCAACTTGCGTAACCATTGTTGGATTCGTTAGTTCAGTAAAGAATCCAGCAAGTTTTGAGTTAAGGAAGCCACAGAATGATTGGTAAGTCAGATTTGACTCCTTTTTTAAAAACAAACTACTTCCTTGAACATCAAATATATGCCCCTGTTCTTTATACCTAAACGAAATTCTCCCTGTAAGATTAAAGGTTAATCCTTCTTTAAAGTAGAAGGACTCATTCTGGGGTCTTGACCTTAAACTACCATTTGCATCCTTGAAATTCTTGATTTCATCCCCATCCATATCCCAATCCACTACATTCAAATAATTACCATAGTATTTATGATATCCACCACCTTTATCATAGGGATACCATTTTATACCAAACTTATAATTTGATGCAGTAGCCGCGAATTTCTTATTTTCAATTTCCCAATAGAAACGTACAAATCTGTCATTATTACCTGTTGCTAAACCCTGTTTTACATCAATAAAATCTTCAATTAATTTTGATTGGGATACGATGTCTATACTTTTTTCATTTAGTTTATAAGCAAATGCTTGGTGGTTTAACTTTTTATATATATTAATGTTTCGAAGGTATTTATGTGATTTATGAAGTTCAGATTCTTTATCGTTTGTTTTAGATAAATCTATGAAAATTGTTAGATAATTTGATTTATTGTTTTGTATTGTGAAAACGCAAGATTTAACGACTTCTCCCGAAATAGTTTCGAACGCCCCACTACCAAGAATAATGCTACTCTCTAAATGATATTGTTCAACAAATACTGTTCGAAATTTTTTAAAATCATTCGTAAACATCCAAGAAATTTGGGTAATCATACCTGTTAAGCCCATTTTCATACTCGAAGTAATACATCGCTTGATAAATGATGAGTACAAGTCACGAGAAACATCTGAATACCCTTCATCTTTTAGCCATTGAGATGTAGCATCTTCCATTTTTCTGGAACCAAGATAGGGTGGGTTAGTCACCACACAATGGTATTTCTCTGCAAGTGCTTTAAGTTGCTCATCCGCTCTGACCAGTTCTTCTATTTTATTCCTCTGGAATACATCAGCATTTGTGAGTAATTGCTTTAGTTTTTCACCTACCTGTTGGATTTCTGTCGAATGTGAATGTGGAATGATCAATGAACCAAAATTTGTGGCTTGCTGCATTTGATTCAGGTCGTGTATCAGTTCATCCGATACCCGTATGCTTAGCAAGCGCAGTGATTCTTTTATTTCACCAGTAGTCAATCGCAAATCCTGAAAACAGAAAACAATTGGCTTGATATCTTTCCTGAATGCCCTGCGCTGGTATTCCCGCGCTTTCATCATCAATGCAAGCGCTGTAAGTTGTGCCGCTCGTTCATCAATTTCAAAGCCGTAAAGGTTCTTTTCAATGATCAACTTCGGAATGTCGCTGGTGTTATACCCCTGTTCTTCATATATCTTGGTGAACAAGTCAAACCCATATACCAAAATATGTCCGCTGCCACTGGCGGGATCAAGTAATCTGATCTCTTCGGGGGAACTTATTTTCAAATAATCATCTGCCGTAAGCGATACCGATTCAATGAAATAGGGCATATGTTCCCTGAGTCGGGATTTGGGATTGTTCTGCAACCAAAGTTTTCCGACCGTATTCTGCACCATATATTCTACGATCCATCTTGGGGTGAACAACTGGGTTGCCGCAGGGATGTCTTCCTTTTTAACTTTTTCCTTTGAAGCGAAAACTTCATCCTTCTTTTCTGAAATATAAAATTGATATAACCACCCAATAATTTCCACGTTCTTGCAATCATCTGCTGGCATCCCATTTCGCACCTGCGTAACAATTGAAAAGTCGCTGGTTAAATCATCTGGCATTAGCAGTTCCGTGTAATCATTAATTCTTTCAAAAAGGAAGGGAAAAGTGCTGTGAAGATGGTTGCAGGACGCGATCAGCAGTTCCTTGAATGCTTCATTCTGGGGATTTGAACTGGGTATGCGGTTATCCAGCAGATCATACACCCTTTGCCTGTTTAATCGCAGTTCTTCGGGTATGTTGCCCCTTTTTGCTTCGTCCAGCATTTCTGGCAGGGTATATCCTTCTTTTGGCGTAATGACACGGATGCCCAAGGGCTGATAGTCATTGGCATCCATAAACCGCAGCGCCATCAAACGGTTAAACCACGTATAGGCAACCTTTTCGATCAACTGCTGCTTGGTGGTTCTATTTAATTCTTCCCGCAGTTGTTTTAGTTGTCCAGCTTGTTCACGCAATACAGCCGTATCAGCAGTCAGCACAAAGGAAAGTTTTGCCCCGACCTGTTCTATAAGTTTTATGCGTGCTTCCTGCGCAAATTTCTTGAGTTGGTTTGTGTTCATTCTCTACAGGGATATTCGTTTGTTCTGTTCGATTAATTCGTTGAGTTCCTTCTTCAGGGCTTCCACATACGCATCCACATCCTCTTTTGTCTTCAGTTCGTTTTTGGGAAAATTAACTTTGATGGAATTAATCCGCCGATAATGCATAAGTGGCTCACCAACATTATCTGTCGGAGTGGTTAGTCGCACCATTTCGTTCAATTGATGTTCCAGCAAACTGCCCGTAACTTTTGCCCGTGTTTCACGAAGATTGGCAATAAAGCGTTGATCCTTTAATTTGTTTAATTCATCTTCAAAAGGCTTTAAAAGCATCTTCTGCTTATCGGCATCCAGTTTATTAAAATCATCGTGTGATTTCAGGCGGTCAATAGCAGATTCAATCTTTTCTTTGGTAAGAGCCTTTTCCTCTTCAATGAGTTTGATGATCTTATTGCTTAATGCATCCTTGGCTGATTTGGCATCTTTGATAACATCGCCTTTATATGGCTGGGAATGTTCCATCGCATTCCGAAGAACAGTAAGTTCATCGCATTCGATGTATTCCAGATTGGACTGGTTCCCGCTGAACAAAACACGGATGGAGTCATAAATCTTCTTCTGTTCGCCATTCCAAAACCTCTTAATCGGGTCTATGATCCCTTCCTTGTAATCCAGCAAATCATCCTCAAAAGTCTTTACATTGGTCAGGTAATGGGTATATTCCTTTCTGCTTAGTTTTTCGATGAAATCGGCAACAGGTGTCAGCACATCCAAGAAAGTATATGGTTCTTTATTCATCAGCAGTTGGTTGAGCCACACCAGTTCCTCGTTGAGTTTATTTTTGAAAGCAATTGCCACATCCTTGGCTTCTTTTGCGGGGCAGGGCTCGTCGAAGAAGTCGTTATACACCGTTGCCAATTCCTTGATCAATTTCGGGTCAATGTCAACCTGTGGTTCCAGCAAAGTATTGCCATAATACCTGTTATTGGTTAGGGCAATCAACACATCGTCATCTTCCAGCAGGTTGGAATCCTGAATGAGTTCAACCTTCCCGCGCTTGTACAATTTTGCCACAAGGCTCCAGATGGCGTTCGAATACCAGCCATAGGGTATGCGGGCAAATTTATCCCGCAGATCGCTCAGAGAGGTTCTTTCGGATTGCATTTTCCTTCGCTGGATGATGTTCAGAACCTCGCTTTCCGCTACAGACATTGTGGTTTCATCCGTACCAAACAGGTCATCTTGGTTGCTGCGGATGATGGATTTGATGGTATCTTCTGAAAACTGTGTCGTGCCCAACATTTTCAGATTAGGGTATGCCAGTTTCACAAGGTTCTGGAATGCCTTCACCAGTTTGTTCTTGCCATCCGAAGCGCTACCAAAATCCTGCTTCATCCCGTTCATATAAACATCCGACTCCCCAAGCGAACGCCTTAACAGATTCACAAGGCTCGCCCTACGGGTAATGTTCTGCTGAGCCTTATCATAAAGGATGCGTTTAACATTTTCCTTATTGGTCGTAGACTGGTACTGGCGGATATACTTTTCGGTTTTCAGGTACATTCTGATGTCAGTTAGCAGATGTTCGTCATTAGGCAAGACCATCATCAGCAGGGTGCTGTAGCCCATTGTCTGGGATTTGAAAAAATCTTCCCTGTCGTGATCGCGGAAGTTCGGGGTGATGATCTCCACCACCAGTTCTTTTTCCCTACCAAGAATGGTTCCATCAATCTTGCTGGCGTATTCATATTCCTGCCTGTTATCCAGAAACTGAATCTTGTTCTCCCCAATAATGGTGTCGAATATGATTTCCTTGAACAACTGGGTAACCTGCCCGTCATCTATGTCGGTGGCTTTTATGGCTTGTTCTATGTCTTTTTCGTCATCAGTCAGGTATTCATACAATTCGCCGCTGCGCTGGATATACGTCTGGTTCTCCAGAAGCGCAAGGGCTTTATTCACCCGCTGGTCGTGTTCTTTTAAGTCGACATTAATGCCATCTATCATCAGCGTCGAGATATTCCGTGCCGTAGTCTTGAAATTGCTGAAGAACTTGACCATAAACAGCGCCTTCAGTACTTTTACGGCGAATTCATCGTCGACTTGCTTTTCGGCAAGGATGATAGCGCTCTGCAACTCTCCACGGATCGTGGAGCGAATGCCTTCAAACAAAAGGTCAAAACTGACAAAGGCGCTCTGGTCTTTGGTTTCAATCTGCTGGATCACGTGCTGGAATACCCCCAGCATCGACCTTTCACCCACCGAAGCGTGCTTGCCCTGAAAAGCGTTGTGGGTGGACAAAGCCTTGATGCATTGCTGGAACAGGTCGAACTGGTATGATACAAAGGGATATTTGTTTATGAAATCCGCATCGCTTTGGTACCCTTTGAATTGAACGCCCACCTGTGAAAACGAAAGCAAGGTTTCCATTTTGGACTGCTCGCGCTTCCACACGTTTTTCAGAAGGTCGGTGGCAGTTTCTGTTTTGCTCAGCAACCTTTTTTCTATGACTTCGTCCACATTGGCGGAAGTCAGGGGTATCTTGGTTTTGAATCGTGCCTGAATCTTTGAGAAGTCGTTCTGCTGGGCTTTATTCATATCGCCAACGACACTTTCTATGTCTTCCTGCGAGGTTACCAGAACCCACGAATCACCTTTGGTTTTTGAGGCAAGGGTTTCGGCTATGGTCTGTAGGTTGAGCATCAGTTTGGTGTTATCCGAAATGTACTGCCCCACTTCATCCACAAAGAAATTCAGCCTAAAGCCCTTAGGCTGGGTTTTTATGTACTCCTGCACCTTATTGCAGAAGTCATCCACCGACACTTTGGAATCAGTGCGAATGGTGTCGATGATATTATTATAGTCTTCGGGCTTTTTGCCCATCAGTTTGGCAAGCGTATTGCCAATGCCTTCTTTAACCTTTGGCGAAAAGTACTTCCTGCGGGCATTAGACCAGAACTCGCCCGTCTGCTTTTCAAACTCTTCCTGAAACTCCTTGTATAACCCTTCTTGGTCAATCCAGCGTTCAAATTCCGCCACGTGGCGCTGAGCGCCATAATAGCCCAGATGGTCGTTAAAGACCTTGTAGAAGACATTCAACAGGGCATCTTCTTCCTGTTTGGTGGTGATCTGTGCCTGTTGGTCGATGTTAAATAAGATGGATTCGGACTTGATGCGGGTGGCATTGATGATGTCCGCTTTCAGAAAAGAATCATCTTTGATTTTTTCGGCAAATAACTCACCCAGTCTGTACCCATCGTATTCGCGGTTCTCCAAGACATACGAAAGAATCTTCAGCAAATGGGATTTCCCTGACCCGAAAAAGCCAGATATCCATACGCCGTTGGCGCCCTTGTAATCATTATAAGCCGAAAAGAAGTCGCGGATTTTCTTGGATACCTCTTTGGTAACCACGTATTCCACCACTTCGTCAAGCACGTGTTCTTGGTCGTCGGCTTTGATAACCGTTTCTATGGAACGGTTAATGTCCTTTTCGAAAAAGTCTTTGAGTATCATCTCTATAATTTGTAGTTCTCTATGTTAAATGCGCGGTAATAATTGTCATCCTTGAGCAAGCCAAAAAGTTCCAGCGATAATCCGTTATAGTCGCCAGCGAAGAACAATACAGTCGGAGCCTTCTTAGCCACATTTTGAAGGTTGTTCAGCACGTTGTGCGAGCGGATGAACGGGAACACCAGCCCGATGCCCGTCAGGAAGTACACTCTTGCGTTACTGGCATTAATGATGGACTTGATTTTCGGAATCAGAACTTCGTTGAGATCAAGTATTGATTGCAGGGCTTCCTTGAACTCCCGTTTGTCCATACTCTTTTCCAGTTCGAAAATTTCCCCCTCGCCCAGTTCATTGCTCAGGATTTCCAGCGACAGATCATATAGGTTCAGTTCCAGCACGGGGATTCCACCAGTTTCCAGTTTGTTTTTCAGCCCTTTCACTGCCCTATCAACCTCGACTTGTTGTCTGGGATCATAGGCGGAAATAAAGAAAGGTATCTCCCCGCCCAAAGATTTTTTGCTTAAAAAATCCTCATTGGATATAACCTTGTACAAGTGGTCGAATTTCTTTACAATATCTTCCATACTAATATTTTACCTGTTTTATGTCCATATCTGCCATCAAGAAGATTTTCAGCCAAGCGGGGTCTTCCTTCACCACCACACGGACAACATCTGGTTGCACGATTTGTGGCAGGATCACCTTGTCGGTGGCATTATTGATGATACCAGATTGCTCCAAAATGCGAAACATCACCTGTTTGGCTTTCTTTAGCGTTGATTCGGAAAATGTTTCCAGTTCGGGGTGAACGTTTATCCTGCGGTCAATGAAAGAATTAAAATCCGATTCATTGATCGTGTAGTCAAAGACCAGCGTTTTATCACGCAAAACTTCGATGGTGAAATCCCTAATGAAATCATAATGCTTGCATACAGCCAAAAACGCAATTTGCTTCTGGGAGATAAGATCGCCGTTGATCAGTACATTCATCTGGTCAGGGGTGAATGCTTCCAACCTTTTCTGGATTTCTCGAAATTCCCTTTCTGATGTTCTGCTTTTCACAGAACCAAACACCACGCCCCGATCTTTCAGCGTCTTCAGGTCTGATATGCCCATTTCATTGGCGGTTTTAGCCACCTTCACCATCTCATTCAGCCGCAAAGATGCGGCGGTGAAGGAAAGTATGTATTTTGATTTGCGCGCCATTTAGGAGTTTGTTAATGTCTTAACTGGTACATCCAGCAGTTCACTAATTTTCTGGAGATGCACTCGTTGGGGAATGCTTTTTGCACTACACCATTTGCTGACGGTTACTTCGGAAACTCCCAGTTTGTTAGCAAGCCATTTTTGTTTTATGCCTTTTGATTTAAGAAGTTCTTTTAGAAGCATCGGTTTAAGAAATATTAAAGTGGATGGTTTTACGAATGTATGACAAATAATTGAAACCGCAATATGAAAAGCAAAATCTTTGGCGGATGGATCATTGCTATGGTGTTCCTGACCACTCCCGTCTATTCCCAATTCATAGCCCTGCAAAAAGGCGACAAGGTGGAAGTACGCGACATCAACGGCAGTTACCTCATAAGTGGCTATTATTCTGGATTAAAGCACATAGCGCAAGGGGAAAACATCATCTTGCTATGGTATGAATCTGGTAAGGTTGAAGTTCGCAGCACCGACCTGAAATATCTTACATCGTCATACTACTCCACTCTAAAAAAGATCAGCGCAACCGCAGACTATGTGGTGCTTTATTATGAAAGCGGAAAGATTGAGGTAAGGGATAAAGACCTGAAATATTTCAGTTCGTGGTACCAGTAAAAAACCGTTGAGAACGGCAAAAAAAGCCCGTGGACGAACGCGATGCTTTTATCTTATCTCTTTTTGCACGCATATACGGGGCTAAAAATGGCTTAAATAAATCTATTAATGAATTTTTGTATTTTTAGAAAAAGTTTTTTTATGCCATCGAATGAAACTGTTGAATCCCTAATAAAATACTGCCAAGAAGACGAACGTATTTGTCCTATGCCGATTTACTGGAATAAATTATGGGAAAAATTAAAAAACCGTAAACGTGTCGATTCAGGCTGGGAACCATCTTTACCATTGATACTTGCGGCGTGGTGGGAAGCGTCTGATATGTCGAAACAGGCAAGGTTATATGAGCATATTAAATGGGCTGATAAACAAGGGCAATTAGATGAAATATCTCATTTTCTGCGTGGGTTGAAAGAAGAAGAGTGGTTTCATATAAATGATTAATAATGTGAATCAAGGGTTAAAAATCAAATATATATAAGCTGCTGCTAACTTGCCAAATACATGAACTAAAAGGCCTTTAGCAGATCGCACTTTGTTCGCTCTTTGAAAATCTGTTTTTTCGATCAACCAGTTAAAGAGTGATTCTATGGGTTGTCGAACACGGGAGACTGCTCTTGAGAATAAATCATTAGCTGCTTTGTCAAATTGTTTTTCCCAATCAGATTGGTTTTTAATGGCTTTGACAGGGGTAAGCATAATGGTTTTCTGACTTTGGGCAAGATGATCAAAATAGTCCACATTGTGATAGATCTTGTCACCATAGAAAGTTCGATTTTCAATGCTACTCCATGCATTTCGGAATACATTCAAGTCATTTTCCGAAGCCGGTGTAATCAGAAGTTGTTCCGGAAAAGGCATTTGCTTTTCTCGACGAAAACCAAGGGCATGAAGTTTGAGCCCATAGAAATACATCGATTTTGTTGAACAAAAGCCTTTATCTGTGAGTTCGGGGGCAACCTTACCTACGCGTTTGCCATGAGCCGTGACAATGGGCATTGAATCCAGCAAACTCTCTTGTAAGATGCAATCGATTGGCTGATAATCTTGAAGCAAAGATGTTGTCAACATTTTGAAGGCTTCACTTAATCGGTTGAGTCGATTGTTGAAAGCAGCATACGAAGGCAGCTTTGGAAACCATGAACGCAGGTAACCATCAGCAAATCGATAGATATCTTTGATTTGATAACGCTTTTCCTGGCTTATGACGAATAAATATATGGTCATGATTTCCTGATCAGTAAACTCTGGATTATTGTTATTTGTAAATCGCTGACATGAAAATTTTAAATCTTTTTCAAATTTTTCGCAGACGTAAAAGTAAATTTCAACTAATTTGGTTGTCAGAACCTTAGGAATCATATCATCAGATGTTAGGTGGAACTTTCATCCAAGATACTGATTACTAAGGTTTTAATATAATTATGTTATCATAACTTACTAACTATCAGTTGTTTATAACGTAGTATTTTTTTAATTTTAACCCTTGATTCACATTAATAATTAATTATGGAAAAAACGGTCTTTACAGTTGTCCAGGCAGTTTTGCATAAAGAACTGACTGACATAAAAAAATTGAATCCCAGATATTTCAAAAAAGGGATTGCCCAAATTAGTGTTCTGCCAGAGCATTTAGAATTGCATACAGTTGGTATAACAAGATATATCCCCGCAAAAACCGAAGGCTATTTTGATGTTTTTATACCTCTTCGCTTTCTTTTAGCCTATTCAAAAATTGAATCCCTGCCCGTGTTGACTTTGGAAGTGGAACAAGGTGTAATTCGATGCGGAAATGGCATTCTGACAAGCCCGGAAATAAAAGTGAACAACATTTTCAACGCAACGATTGACGAATTGCCGTTGAATGCTGATGAATTTGATTTATTAAGGTATGCATTAAGAGCTGATCCACGTGAAATAGCAAATTATGGATTAACAATGAAGGTCAATAATGCCAGGGATAAATTGAGGGTCAGGATAACCGAGGCCGCTTCAATACTGGAGGGTTTTCGGGTGTCATACACAGATTTAGAAAGTTTAATAATGAATAAACTTAAAGCATAATCTTTCAGTTCCTCATCTTGAATAAGGTTTCATTACCAATCACAATATTTTATTCATAGTGTGCATTATGAGAAATATACCTCAATGTATACATAATTATTATGTATTGGCTCACCTTGCATTATCAATCATTTCCTTTAATACCGGTAGTTTCAACCAAATTGGGTATCAAACTATGCGTATCTAAGACCTCATACTAAAAATGAAATAGTTTGATATTATGTACACTAATTATTTGATAAAATATTCTCACTAAAATCGCTCTTACTTTTGATTGGCATGGGTTACAACCAATTTTAGCATACCGTACAAAATTGTGGTCAAAGAACGAGATTATGAGATCAACCTACTGCATAAAATAAATCCAAATTGTACACATTGATACCATACATTTTGCACCATTTAAAAATTGAATAAAATCAGCTATTCCATTAGAATAATAAGGCTTCTGGAAGAAATGAGTATATGAGCAAACAATGCAATACTTGAGGAATGATGTTATAATGTTATTAAGTTTTAAATAAGGTAATGACATAGAAAAGGTTGTAAATAAATCAGAACGACAAAATTATCTATGTTTTACCAAGTAAGGGGTTTTGCGATTGTTCTTCCATCTGGGAGGATAAAAGGGTCGTTTAATTGATGAGCTAAATAATTAGCCTTGTTTATTTTAAAATGTCCATCAACGAGACTGACAAGTTCATCGTTTTTTCTATGGTAAGGAAATAATGAATAGAGTTTAATCCTTGGGAACTTTCGCTTAATCGTTTTAATGCCTGGAATAATATCTGTATCACCTGTTACAATAACATAGGCATCATTACTATCATCAACGACCAGTTCCCAAAGTTTATTGATAATAGCGATGTCTGTTTGCTTCTCTTCATATTTTACAAATTCCTTCCTACATAAATTACACCACACGGTCTTTTGTTTGAATTTACCATATTCAATTTGTATCCCGAAAGACTTTAGTATTTCTATATACCTTTTATGCCTCAAGATTGTATCGGGATTTTTACTTTGAAGATGCAATCTTAGCGCGGTAAAATAATAAATTGAATTAAGGGTTGCTTCGTTGGATATATGGGGTAAATATGATTTAAGGAGGGAATGAATATTCAGCCATTTCACCTTTGTACCTTCCAAATGTTCTAAATCATCAATGGAATGGTAAAGATTAAATCCATCAATTAGAAATGTTGTTTTCATAAAATAAAAACCCTTGGAACGTATCCCAAGGGGGGCTTGTGGAGTAGCAATTTATCCACAAGTGGAGTTGCGAGTACAAATGTATTACATTTCAAGGCCAAAAAGCAAGTATTTAACATTATATTAAGAAATTTAGAACATATCTAAATAATTTAGATGATACAAACCCTTAATATGAAAACAGTATTTATCTTCTCAAACTCCACTGACTCTTAGTTAATTACACGATTTTAAAGAATGTCTTAGATTAAACGACTTCCATGACACTTTCCAAGATTGATTTTGCCAGGTGTAGATGTTTTAGTTCAATGATGAACGGAATCGGATCAAAGAGGGTCAGACTGTTCTGTTCACGTTGAATTAAATACTTGACCCTGTTCCTAAAATTGCTATCATTATTTCGACACCGGTGTGCCTCAATGTATCCCACATATTTTACGCCACAAAATCTTGAGGTTGGTCGTTGGCGTGAAATATCTCTCCCACAGGATAAACAGTAACGACGTGGAGGCTCAGTAACATTTTCCTCAACCTGAGTGTCAGGGGTGTTTCCCTCAATATCAAACATTACAGGTTTTAACCCTATACCTGAACTGTTAATTTCCGTAAACTCCGAATTTACAACCCCGGTTAATTTCTGTAATGTTTTAGGATCGCAGTATAAAAGATCATTCCATTTTTGAATGATGAGTTTACCGACAATTTCAGAAATATCCTGGTTAGCGTGTTTCTTTACCAAGTCCTTAAACCGGATTCGTTTTTTATAGTATAAATTAGGGTTATTTTCTAACAAATTCAACCAATATGCCGGGGTTTGCCCCTGGGTTAGAATAAGGCGTTCCTGTGTCTTTATTTCCATGGAGGGTATTGTATAGTCATAAACCAATAAGCCGTCAAAATCCTTCTTTAATGCGACTCCCAAGTGGTGTAATTTGACCGGGTTTAAAAGGTCTACCAATGAACTAACGCCTATTTTTTTCAGGTGTTCCATTTTACGGGTTTTATTTTCAAATCGAAATATATTACCCTGCTTATATTGCCCTCCTTTATCATAAGCTTTAATGATATATCGCTCTCTTTCGCATTCACGGAAATATTTGTTTTCTCGATATTCATGGGTAAATGGTTTTCCTTTGTGATTTATAATGGATCTCAAAAATTCCTTTGTCAGTACCGGTGGGTTAATATTAACTCCAAATTCGATGTTTTCCAATATACACGAACCGGGTTCCAGGTCAAACGATGTACAAAACTCCTTGATAACACCGGTTAAATCTGAAAAAGTGAAATCATTGTAATTTTGTTCCCCTCTTAGGTTGATACTATTCCAATATTTATGTAAACTCCCAGTGACGTAGAGGTATTTGTTATGGATAATTGTAAAGGTGATCCCGTGATAAATAGCGGTGTATTCTTTTATTTCGCCCGTATTTTCGATTGCAAGCTGTTCCCAATCCAGAAGAGTGTTATTCTTGATATTTTGAATATTGTCGTTCTCTATCCGTATTTTAACGAAGTCGATCATAATAATGATTGATCGTGTTTAATCATACCGTCTTAATCGGCCGAGGTATCTCTTTTTGTCTCTATCCCCGAAGTCCAGTTGCAATCGAATCTTGTTTCTCTTTGTATGCCCATTATCCCACCACTCCACCTGCCAATCTTCAATATACTCCGGTGATCTATTCGGTAACTTTGAGGAGAAATCCACAAGACCATAGCTGATTATCTGGTTTAATCCCTCGTCTGAATTTTCGTGTACCTTTTGAAGTAGCACCAATGGGAATTGGAAGTATTTATACTTGAATATTCTCATTTTCCGCACGATTGTAGCAGACAGCAAGGGAGCTGTGCGAGCTGGTGCGGATCAGTCGCAACAACGCCCCGTGTCTGCAATGGTTTAATATCTTAATGAAATTCCGCACTGTTCCACTCCCCTTATTGCGTTTCGACTCTTCCCACTTTGCGTTTATTTAATTCCACCGCTTCTTTCAATGTTCTAAAATCCTGGTGTCGGGTCTCCAGCCAGCAAATCACCTCCTCGGGAATCAGCCGAATGGTTTTTGGCCCAAACCGGTGTGTTGGAATCCCACTTCCGAAAATTCGCGATTTATAAATCTCGCCGTAAAAGAATTGCTTTGAAAACCCTGTTAGGGCAGCAATTTCCGAAATAGACATGAACTTCTTTTCCATATTAAAAACCTTTGTTTTTCCTGATTCCAAATACTTAAATTTCAAATCCCAATAGGTTCATTTAATTTCAATGATTAGGGATTATATAGGGACTTGGTTAATTGATATAAAGATAGCAGATTTTGCACACGTTTAACGAGTGTTAATAAATAGTGTGTACATTTTCCGAGTTTTAACAGAAAATGCTAATTAACCTGGTAATGATAGGAATCAGACGTGCTGGGAAAAATGTTGTTATAATGAATTTAAGGCTTTCTGTAAATCATCTTCATCTGCCTTATTAATATACTTCATTGTCGTTTGATCGTTGACATGAGCACCCATGGTTTTAATAATATAGAAAGGTTGCTTATTACGGGCCAACTCAGTAAAAAACGAATGCCTTATGCGATAAGAGGTCATATTTCCTTGAATCCCTGCTTTGGCTGCAAAAATTCTCAATTCAGAATTATATACCCTCCGAATTTTATGCACACGGTTGTGTTGAGCGGTGGCGGTTTTATATATTTCCGTATGAAGCACTGGAAATATGTAGCCTGCCGGATTTATACCTGTTTTCGTTCTGAAGTATGCAAGTGTTTTCAGTGCCTCAGGGTGCAATGGAATCCTAACCACACCCTTCTTTCCACCGTATCTGCTCAATTTCTTACGTTGATATTGCAAAGTAGTGCCTTCAATGATATTAGACCATTGTAAAAAGCACATATCAATAAACGCCATCCCACCAGCGTAGAAACTAAATATAAGATACCTATAATAATCACTATTAATGTTCAATGCTAATAATCGCTTGATCTCATCACTTTCAAGCGCCCTGTGGTTGTCGTTGCCCTCGGGTATCATATATTTGCCATCACCTTCAATGCGGTGAAATGGGTAATAATCTCTCAAGTAAGGCGCTTCACCAGCCGCCCTGTTATACAAGGCCCTGATTGTTCGCATGATAATATTGACCGTGCCCTGCCGCTTATCCTGGTCATTATAACCTTTCCTTAAAAAAGACTCGAAATCACGTAATAATGGGACGTCTAATTCAGTGAATAGAAAATCACTTTTGCGGAATGGCTCACTTATCCATCGGCCTTTTTTATCTTTAGTACCCCTCAGTTTATTTAATGCGGTTTTATAGGCTCTATAATTACCCATCTTGCCGGAATCTTTCAATTCATTACACCGTTTCTCAAAATATTTGTAAACAAATAATCGCTTTCGTTTTGGTTTGCTTTCATTTAGTTCCTCTACCAAAGTATTTAACGAAATGACCTCTATTTCATCTCCCAGCTCTTTTAATTTGTCTCTGACTTGCTTTTTCTTCTTTTCTATCTTTTCAATAACATCACTGTATTGTAATTCATCCCCTTTAATTTGTTTTTTTTCAAAATCCCATGCTTTCTCAGGTAACTTAGCGCCAACACTGATATACTTCATTTCATCACCTTTAGCCAAACGGATATAAACCGGGCATTCACCATCTTTGACTTTTTGCTTATTAACGTAGGTTGTGATTTTCATATTCAATGATTTTAAATATATTTATCAAGGTAAAGGTAGAGGTAAAGGTATCATATTAAAAATGATTAAAAAATATAAAAGCTAAAATAGTTAATTTAGTAGCAATATCAAAGGGTGGATAAAAAATGTTATAAACTGTTAAAGATAAAAAACGCTGCCTTACAAGCAGAGGGTCACTGGTTCGAATCCAGTAACTCCCACAAGTTGAAAACCAGTTAGTTACATTGATAATTAACTGGCTTTATTTTTATTGGCTTTCCTTTTAGTTTTCAGGTTTTTTCTTTTCTGTCGATAATTCCTACCTTTGCCTGAATTAACATAACCAAAACATTTTCATACATGAAAAAATTAACCTATTTCTTGCTGAGCAGCCTGGTCATGCTGTTCATAACAATTTCTCTTTTTGCACAAGAGGTCACCTATGCCCCCAAGACACATGTGCCGCTCGACCCTGCCGTGATCTATGGCAGACTCGATAACGGAATGACCTACTATATCCGCGAAAACCGGGAACCGAAGGAACGGGCCGAGTTATACCTCGCGGTGAACGTGGGTGCCCTGTCGGAAGATGCCGACCAGAACGGCTTGGCACACTTCTGTGAACATATGGCCTTTAACGGAACTAAAAACTTCGAAAAAAAGGACATCCTCAACTACCTGCAATCTATCGGGATGAAGTTCGGCCCGGAAATTAATGCCTTCACCAGCAGCGACGAGACCAATTATATGCTGCAGAGAGTGCCAACCACCGATCCGAAAGTCATCGATACGGCCCTGCTTATCCTGTACGACTGGGCCAATAATATCTCTTTTGAAAACGAAGAGATCGATGCTGAGCGGGGCGTGATCCACGAAGAATGGCGCCAGGGCCGCTCTGCTATGTTCCGCATGATGAAGGAAGCCAATAAGGTCGTCTTCCGGAATTCTAAATATGCCGTTCATGATGTCATCGGGGATATCGCTATCATCGATACCATCCCTTATGATGTGGTAAAACGCTTCTATGCCGACTGGTACAGGCCCAACCTGCAGGCTATCATCGCCGTCGGGGATTTTGATGGTAAACAAATGGAGAAACAGATCAAGGACCTTTTCTCAACTGTCCCCAAAAAGGAAAATCCAAGGGAACGCGAATACTTCCCGGTACCTGACCACCAGGAAACGCTGATCACGGTGCAAACCGATAAGGAAGCCCAGTATCCGATCGTCGAAGTTTTTTATAAAAAGGACGCGAAAGAAAACCGTGATATGGAATATTACCGGAACGGTTATAAACAACAACTGTTCAATTCCATGCTGAATACACGTTTGCAGGAACTCATCCTGTCAGAAAACCCGCCTTTTGTTTACGGTTATGCTTTTTATACCAACCTGGTCAGGACGAAAGACGGCTTTATGGCGATTGCCGTGGGCAACAATAATGAACTTGACAAGGCGCTCCGCGCCCTTCTCACTGAAAATAAACGTGTCCTCCAGTTTGGCTTCACCGCAACAGAGCTGGAACGGGCGAAAAATGACCTTAAAAGGGGTATCGAAAAGCAATATGCTGAAAAAGACAAGATGGAGAATGATTCCTATGTATGGCAGTACTTCTCGAACTTCCTCGAAAAGGAGCCTGCGCCGGGAATCGCTTTTGATTATGCTTTTGTAAACCAGGTCCTGCCCGGGATCACGCTGGAAGAAGTCAATGCCCAGGCGAAAGAATGGATCACCAACGAGAACAGGGTAATCGCGATCATGGCGCCGGAAAGCGCGGATATCAAAATACCGCATGAACAGGAAATCAGGGATATCATCGCTGCCGTAGATCAGGAAGTTGTTACGGCTTATGTTGATAAAGTTACTGACCAACCTTTAATGACCACGGAACCTATACCTTCAGTTGTAGATAAGAAAGGCAAAAACAAGACCCTTGGAACAACAGAATGGACTTTTGAAAATGGCGTGAAAGTGGTGATGAAAACCACTGATTTTAAGGACGATGAGATCCTGATGAGTGCCTTCAGCTATGGCGGAAGTTCCCTTTATGAAATCAAAGACGTGATATCAGCCGATTTCACGACTTATGTTGTCCAGGAAAGCGGCCTGGGTGAATTTGATAAAATGGCCCTCGGGAAAAAGCTATCCGGCAAAATTGCCAATGTTTCCCCTGTTATCCAGGAAAATGCCGAAGGCTTTGAAGGATCCTGTTCAGCCAGGGACCTGGAAACGATGCTTCAGTTGGTGAATTTGTACTTCACCGCCCCGCGGACCGATGATGTGGCCTACAATGCCTTTATCAAGCGGATGAAGGCCGTTCTCGATAACAAAGCCCTCGAACCCGAATCAGCCCTGATGGATACGGTTACGGTCCTGATGGCGAACCATAACCCAAGGGTTCGACCTTTAACCTCAGAACTATTAAGTGAGGCTAACCTGAAAAAAATGCGGTCCATCTTTAAAACCCGTTTCGGCGACCCGGGAAGTTTCATTTTCTACTTTGTCGGGAATATCGACATAGAAAAGGCTAAACCACTCATGGAAAAGTACCTGGGTGGATTGCCAAAAGTCAGTCGCGAAGAAACCTGGGTAGACAATAATGTCAGGCCGCCGGCAGGAAAAGTGGACAGGGAGATCAAACGCGATATGAAAGTCCCGAAAGGAACCGTTTATATTACCTATTCCGGAACTTTCGATTATGATGATTTCCAGGCACGGATAAACCTTTCATCACTTTGTGATGTACTTGATGTCAGGTATGTGGAAACTATCCGGGAGGAACAAAGCGGTACTTATGGTGCAGCAGTCTATGAAAGTATGGATAAGTACCCTTATGAAAATTATTCAGTTTTGATCTATTTCGACTGTGACCCGCAAAATACCGGAAAGCTGAAAGACATCGTTTACCAGGAGATAGAAAAGCTGAGAACCGAAGGCCCCACTGAAAAGGACCTCCACGGTGTGATCGAAAATAAACTCAAAGTGCACCAGGAAAATCTCCGTCAGAATCACTATTGGATGAACATTATCAAGAATAAGGATTATTATCAGACAGACCTGACCGAATATCTTGAATACGAAAATTATGTGAACGGTATGACACGGGAATCCCTGAAGGCTGCCGCACAGCAGTTCTTTGGCGGGAATATCGTTGAAGCTGTTCTGTTACCGGTGAATATTGAAGATAATACGGCGAATCCGGTGCATAAGGAGTAGGCAGTTGACAGTTGACAGTAGGCAGTTACCTATTCTGTCAACTGTCAACTATAACTCCAGTTCCAGGTCCAGACTTTCCCTCAACGCTTTGAGCGCCGGGTTTTTCTCTGCCATTACGCGGTATTTGTCTTCGGCAGTGTAAGGCTTCGACTGGCTGACCGATTCAACAAGATCAGTTTCCAGTTGAATCTTCTGATTCCGTAATTCCCCACGAAGAAAATCCAGCAAATCGCCCTTTCTTTCCTTGAGGGTCAATTCCTGTGCCCGATTGTCGATCCGGAGTTGAATGATGAAATTCTCCTTCAGCATTGGTTTTCGGGTGGAAAGGATACTGTAAAAATTAGGATATTGCTGGGCAATGCTTTCCGTGTAATAGGTCCAGACTTTTTCCAACTTTTCCTGGTTAAAATCATTTTGTGCAACATGCTCAGGACTGCTGCCATTTTCCCCGCCTTTAACAATTTTTGGTATATGATTTTCAGGTTTGATGGAGATGGTACGGGAACCAGAAACAGATGTGGGGGGACGATCAGCAGGCGGACCCGGGCTTACGGCCGGTTTTTTAACTTCTATCTTAGACGAAACGGGAAATGCAGTTTCATTACTCTCTGTTTTAACCCCTTCCGGGGGAATCAGGGAGTTTTTTTTTTCGCCGCCTGCGGGATTTGCCACGACAGCCAAGGTGCAGATCTGCAATAGGGCGAGTTCTAGCTGCAACCGCTTATTATTGCTGGTTTTATAGCTTTGGTCGAACTGGTTATGTATCTCAAGGGCTTTTAACAGGAATAATGGCGAGCAGCGGACCGACTGTTCAATATATTTTTGATGCAGATTGGCGCTGATCTCCAAAAGCATGACCGTGGCCGCATCCTGACACACTAAAAGGTTCCTTAGATGTTCCCCTAACCCGATCAGGAAATGCTGCCCATCGAACCCCCGGTTGATGATCTCGTTGATTGTCAGGAGAAGTCCGGCGGTATCCTGGGCAAGTAACTGGTCAAGGACCCTGAAATAATAGGCGTGATCAAGAATGTTAAGGTGTTCGGTAACCGTTTCATAGGTAAGCTTATTGCCGGAAAAGCTAACAAGCTGGTCAAAGAAAGAAAGTGCATCACGCATGGCCCCGTCAGCTTTTTGTGCGATCACATGCAGGGCTTCTTCTTCCGCTTCGACATTTTCACTCTTCGCAACGAAAGCAAGATAACCGGCAATGTCCTTCACGCTGATACGCTTGAAATCAAAGATCTGGCAGCGGGACAGGATAGTTGGAATGATCTTGTGCTTTTCCGTCGTGGCCAGGATGAATTTGGCATAAGCCGGCGGCTCTTCCAGTGTCTTCAGGAATGCATTAAAAGCTGCAGGCGAAAGCATGTGGACTTCATCGATAATATATACCTTGTATTTTCCAACCTGGGGAGGGACCCGCACCTGGTCGACCAGGTTACGGATATCATCTACCGAATTGTTGGAGGCGGCATCAAGTTCATGGATGTTAAAAGAAGCAGACCGGTTGAATGACAGGCAGGATTCACATTTATCGCAGGCTTCTACATGGTTGACCGGGTTGAGGCAATTGATCGTTTTGGCCAGGATACGGGCGCATGTTGTCTTACCCACACCCCTCGGACCGCAAAAAAGGAATGCCTGGGCCAGCTGGTTGTTGCGGATGGCGTTTTTCAAGGTCGAAGTGATCGACTGCTGCCCTACCACCATGTCGAAAGTGGCTGGCCTGTATTTCCGGGCCGAAACGATGAAATTGTCCATATTAAATCTTAATCCTGCTTTCCTGCCGCTCAAAAATACTAAAGATTCGGCAGGTGGGCTATAAAAAGACTTACTTATCTTTGTTTCGATTATTTAATCTTACCTTAGGATAAACCCTGTCGAAAGATGCTGAAAAGCCTGAAACTTTATACGGAATACTTCCTGAAAACTTCTTTCAGCCCTGGGCGGAGGTTTGTCCTGGAAGATGTAAAGCGGTTTTTAATGAAGAAAGATGTTTTCCGGCAGGATTTCACTTATTCAGCAAAGGAGAAAAAAGCGGCCATTGATAAAGCCGCCGGCTGGCTGATGATGGCCCAAAAGGCTAATATTGATTGCGGTATGGGCTCTTATCACCTGGTCAATAAATGGTCATCTTCCTATCCTGAAACAACCGGCTATATCATTCCTACCCTGATCCATTATAGTGAAAAAAATAATCAACCGGAAGCTGTGAAAGCGTCTATCATGGCGGCAGATTTCCTGTTGGATATCCAGAAAGACAGTGGCGGTTGGCAGGGTGGTAGGATTGGCGAAAATAAACCTGAGATCGTTTTTAACACCGGTCAGGTGATCCGCGGGATGATCGCTGCACATGAATATTCCGGGGAGTCAAAATACCTCGATGCTGCCTTCAGAGCCGGCAAGTGGCTTTCTGAAATCCAGCACCGCGGGGGATTCTGGCAAATCCATGCCCTGATGGGCAAAGCCCGTGTTTACGACACTTTTGTGGATGCCCCGCTGTTGCAGCTATTTGAAATTACAGGCGAAGAGAAATTCAGAAAAGCTGCCATTGGCAACCTCGACTGGGTGATCCGGAACAAAATGCAGGAAAACGGATGGTTTGAGGATTGTGATAATACCGTTAAGCGTAACGATAAGCCGATTCTCCATACGATTGCCTATACCCTCGACGGGCTGATTGATTGCGGCATTATCTTAAAAGAAGACAAATACATTGAGGCTGCGGTTACCGGCGCTGTGAAACTGCGCGACCTCTTTCTTTCGCGGGGTCACCTGGATGGAAGATATGACCGGAACTGGAATGGAACAGAATATTTGCTCTGTACGGGCTGCGCCCAGATGGCCATTACCTGGCTGAAACTTTACAGTATTTACGATGATGGAACTTATCTCCAGGCAGCGCAACGAATGACCAGTCTGCTTATTTTCATCCAAACCAGGGGTTTCAATGAAACTGGCAATACACGGGGCGCTATTCCCGGCTCTTTCCCTGTCTGGGGCCGCTATGAGCCGTTTGCTTTTCCAAACTGGGCGACGAAGTTTTTCTGCGATGCACTCATGCTTGAAGAGGAGGCAGGCCGATGAATATCTCCGGTTCAAATATGGGCAAATCTCCTGTGGAGCGAATCTTACAGACCGCCTCGAAATACCCTGATCGCCCTGCACTGGAATTGCATAATGCAAGCTATTCCTACCGGGAACTGACAGAGTCGGCCTCAGCGGTTGCCGGATCCATCTCCGACCTGAACGATCAGTGTCCGTTCATTGCTGTGATGGCTGATAAAAGTTTTTCCTGCTATGCCGGCATCCTGGGGATCATGATGGCCGGCAAGGCTTACCTGCCGCTGAATCCCCGGTTTCCAGCCACACGCAGCGTTTATATGCTGGAGAAAGCTCGCGTCCGGACGCTGATCGCCGGCGATAATTCTGATGATGAACTGGATAACGTACTTGATTTATATCCATCCGGGATGTATGTCATTTTCCCGGAGGGAGGAATCTCACAGGTTACCAGTGAGGAAACCCTTGCTCAAAATCCTGCCTACCTGCTTTTTACCTCCGGGACAACAGGAAAGCCAAAAGGAGTGCCGGTATCCAACCAGAATCTGGCCAGTTACCTTGATTTCATGATGAAGACTTATGATTTTCATCCCGAAGACCGGTTCACCCAGAATTTCGACCTGACCTTCGATCTTAGCGTCCATGATCTCTTTCTCGCCTGGTCGTCAGGCGCCTGCCTGTGCGTACCACAGGATAGTTCATCGTTCGCCATGGCCGGTTTTATCCGTGAAAAGCAACCAACCGTTTGGTTTTCCGTCCCTTCAGTCGTAATACTTATGGAACGGATGAGGTTGCTTAAACCGGCTGCATTTCCTACTATCCGGCTGAGCTTCTTCTGTGGCGAAGCGTTTCATTCCCTGTCGGCAACAGCCTGGAGAATTGCCGCTCCGCAATCGCGGCTTGTTAATCTTTACGGCCCGACCGAGGCAACGATTGCTATTACTCACTATGAATTGCTAGATAAACCTGAACTATGGAAAAGTGAACTGGGTATCATCTCTATTGGAAGGGTTTTTGAAGGGAATTCATTAATGATTCATGGGGAAACCTCACAGGTTAACGAAGGCGAACTTTGCTTAAGCGGAAACCAGGTGGTCGATGGCTACTTCGAAAATGAACAAGCTGACCGCGAGGCTTTTTTTCAGAATCCTGGTAAACGGCAATTATGGTATAAAACCGGCGACCTGGTGAAAATTGACGAGGATGGTGACCTGTTTTTTTTAGGAAGAAAAGATGCAGAGGTGAAAATTTCCGGTTACCGGGTCAACCTGAAGGAAATCGAAAATGTACTGGCCGGATACGAACCGGTCGGACAAGCCGTTGTTATCTTTGAAGAGGCTGTCAATGGCCAGGGGATAATCCTGGCTTTCATCCTGGGGAAAAAACCGGAAAAAATTGAGGAGATGGAATTGGATGCATTCTGCCGGCAACAGCTTCCCTGGTATATGATCCCGGGAAAATTTATCTTTGTGGAAGAAATCCCCCTAAATCCTAATGGAAAAGTGGACCTGGCAGCTTTGAAGATAAAATACACAAATGGATAGCAATATCAGGAAACAGGTGATGGAATTACTCCGGGATAAACTTCAACGGATAGGTATCCAGGAGAGTGAACTGGGAGAAAGCTTTGACCTGGTTAAAAGCGGGCTGCTCAATTCCCTTGAGTTTGTCGATATGGTGGCATCGATGGAGAAAATCTATCTTCATGAAATTGATTTTGAGCAGGCGCTGGATTCAGGTGAATTTACTACATTGGGTGGATTGATCAGGACCTTTGAGAATAAAAAATGATGAGAGAGTATGATTACATAAAGCTGGACCAACCGGAGGACCCGGATTGGATTGTTGTCGGGGAACTTTTTACCCGGATGTATTCACGGATGGACGAAATAGGGCTCTTGCTGCCGCTTAGTGCTGATGGAACTGAAAAATGGCTCAAAACGGTACGGAATACTTCGGGAAAATATGGACTGGTGATACTTGTGAAAGACTGGGGTAAAGCCGTTGGTTTTGCGCATGGAATGGTTAAATTTTTACCTGATTATCTTGGCGGATTTGCGGTAGGATCAATTACACATGTTTATGTCGATGACGATTCCAGGCGATCGGGAATTGGAAAAGTTCTGGTAAATCTATTGGAAGATTGGTTCCTGACGAAAAAAGTACATTCCATCGAGTTGCAGGTCATAACCGGAAATCCCTTAGCAAAAGAATTCTGGAAAAAACTCGGCTACCTGGAAGAACTGCAGCAATACCGTAAAACCTGGGATTAGTGCCAAACCCGAGTTACATGGACATGATCAGGAACCTGGGGATTTCCCCGGGCAGTTTACTGATGGTCACTGCCGACCTGACCAGGCTGGCTATGCTTGCCCGAAGGAAAGAAGGGGAATTTAATATCAATCACTTCATCGACAGCATGCAGCAGCACCTCAGCGCGGACGGTACCCTCGTCATTCCTGCTTTTAACTTCAATCTTAAAAATAACGGGTATTATCATCCGGCTAAATCTATACCTATCACCGGTGCGTTGGCAACAGCAGCGCTGAGAAGACGTGATTTTATGCGGACCAAAAACCCGCTGCATTCTTTCCTCGTTTGGGGGAAACATGCTGAGGCCCTTTCCGCCCTGAATAATCAAAGCTCTTTTTCCACGGATTCCCCTTTCGCTTTTATGAAAGAACATCATGCAAAGATGCTGCTGATCGATACGACCATCAGCGCAGCTTTTACTTTTGTTCATCATGTGGAAGAAATGGAAAAGGTCAGCTACCGGAAATTCAAAAAGATCAGGATTTATTTAGATGAAAATGCAGTAACACCAGCGAGGAAAGAGTATTTGCTGTATGCGAAAAAGCCGGGCTGGACAATGGCTTTGGGAGGGCTGGAACAGCTTTTGACCGAACAGCAAATTGCAAAAAAAGTAATGATCAGCCAGGTTTCCTGCATCCTGGTCGACCTGGAGGTCGCCTATCCTGTTATCAAGAATGACATTCTTCAAAATAAAGCGAAAAATTTGGCCCGTTTCAGTCCTGAATTGTACCTTCGTGAAAATGCCAAATCAATATTGGCTGCCATTGGAATTCACACTTTAGCAGATAAAATCAGCCATGATCCTGGTTTACTGTGACCATATCACCGAACGGCACCGGTTTATCTTCGATTTTATTTTCGGCGATATCCTGGGTGCGGGTTGCCAATTGACCCAGAACCGGGAAGAATATCGATCTTTTATTGGGCCAAAAATCAGTTATAATTCAGATGAAATACCAGGCGGATTGCACTTTAAGCCTTATCCTGTTTTAGATGAAAAAGGTATTGTAGAGCAGAATATTAAAGTCTCCAAATGGAATGGCCTCCCCGTATTTTTCAAGGTTGAGGGTGCATCTGCCTTGCCTTTCGATCCCTTCGCCCTTTCATTTTATTTAATCAGCCGGTATGAAGAGTATCTGCCTTTTGAGCCGGATGAGCACGGACGGTTCCAGCCTGAATTGAGCATTGCTTACCGCGAAGAATTTCTACAGATCCCGCTGGTGGATGCCATCGTGCATGAGATGAAAAACCTGCTGAAGGCTCAGTTCCCGGGAATCAGCCTTCCAGGACAACCTTTCCGTTTTGTCCCGTCATTTGATATTGATATCGCCTTTGCCCATTCAGGCAAAGGATGGCCAAGGGCCGCGGCTGCCTGGCTGAAACTGTTGCTGAAAGTTGATTTCCGCCAGTTCAAAGAGCGTATTTACACATTGGCCGGAAAAATGGCCGATCCTTATGATAATTTCCAGCTTCACCTGGATTTAGCGGCAAAGTATGGCCACCCGATAATGTATTTTGCACTGCTGGGTGATTTTGGCAGGTACGACCGGAATATTACATACCGTAGCAAGCAGTTCAGGGAATTGTTATTAAAATTAAGCCTTACGGCAGAAATGGGACTCCATCCCTCATATCAATCTTTTATTCGTCCTGAAATATTTAAAAAAGAAAAGCTAAGATTGGAAGAAATCGTCCAAAAGCCAGTGATAACCAGCCGCTTTCACTTCCTGCGGCTGAAATTCCCGCAAACATACCGTGATCTGGCCGCGGCCGGGATCAGGGAGGATTTCTCAATGGGTTACTCTTCCTTAAACGGGTTTCGGGCCAGTACCTGCACACCCTTTTATTTTTATGATCTTGAAAGGGAAGAAAGGTCGAACCTGCGGATTCATCCTTTTATATTCATGGATTCCGCCATGATCGACCATTTGAGGATCACACCCGAAGCAGCTGTTGAAGAAATAAAAGACCTGATAAATCAGGTAGAAATTTATGGTGGCGAAGCGATTGGTATCTGGCACAATTACTCTTTGAGCGAAAAAGATCAATACAAAGGATGGCGTGAAGTACTCATCTCCATCCTTGAATACTATCAACAAACATTAAAGTGATCAAATACCTGCAAAGGAAACATATCGACGACAACAAGTGGAATAGTTGCATCAACCATTCCTTTAACGGAAACCTGTATGGATATTCCTGGTTTCTCGATATCGTGGCCGGGGAGTGGGATGCGTTGGTGGAAAACGACTATGAACGGGTCTTTCCGCTTGTTCACTGCAGGAAATTCGGAATATCTTACATTTATCAACCTTTCTTTACCCAACAGCTTGGCCTTTATTCCACAACAAAGCTCGACGCGGAGGCACTGTGCGCTTTTATTCAAGCTATTCCCTCAAAATTCATGCAAGTGGAGATCAACCTGAATACGCTGAATAAAACCGAAGAACTATCCATTAAGATGATCCCGCAGCTTAACCATGAACTCGACCTGATCCATAGCTATGAAAAGATCCGCGAAGGCTATTCAGAAAATTTAGTCAGAAATTTAAAAAAGCCGGAAAAAGCGGAGCTGACCATCTCAAAAAATATCAAACCGGATGATATTATCGACCTATTCAGGAAAAACCGCGGCAAGGACATTACTCATCTTGGTGATAAGGATTACCTGAAATTGAAACGGATCGCCTATACCTGCATGTATAAAGGGATCGCGAACATCGAGGGTGTTTACGATCAGCATAACCAGCTTTGCGCCGGCGCTTTTTTCATCCTGAGCAACAACAAAGCCATCTTCCTTTTTTCCGGTCTGAGTGAAGACGGGCGCCAGGCTGGCGCCATGCCATTCCTGATCGATTCATTCATCCGTGAACATGCCGGCCGCCACCTGACCTTCGACTTCGACGGCTCCAACGACCCCAGCCTGGCCAGGTTTTATAAAAGCTTTGGCTCCAAAGAATGCATTTACCAGCGGGTTGTGATCAACAGGTTGCCTTTTGTGCTTAATGTTGCTGCAAGGCTTTACAAAAAGCTTAAACAACTATGAGACGTGAAATTTGAAATTTGAAATTTGAAATTTGGAACCTAATAACCAATAACCATTAACTAATATCGATTTGGCATTTGTTAAATCTTATTACCTTTGATAATATGAATCTCCATCTCAAGGAAAATATCCGCATTTCGATAGAATCGATCCGCAGCCACTTGCTGCGGACTATCCTGACCGTCATGATCATCGCCTTCGGTATTATGGCGCTGGTAGGCATTCTTACGGCGATTGACTCCATTAAGTTTTTCCTGAATGAGAATTTTACGATGATGGGGGCAAATACATTTTCGATACGCAACCGCGAAATGATGGTGCAGATGGGTGGCCGGAGCAATGATCCCAAGATGTACGAGCGGATCACTTATGATCAGGCTCTCAGGTTCAAAGAAGAATTCGATTTTCCCGCTTTTGTTTCAGTATCTACTTTTGCCACGCACACAGCAACCTTAAAGTACCGGTCAGAAAAGACCAATCCCAATGTAGCCGTCATGGGCACCGATGAGAACTACCTGGTCACCGCCGGGCAGGAAATCGGGAAAGGAAGAAATTTCAATGAAAACGAGGTTTACTATGGGGCACATGTGGTGATCATTGGCAGCCAGATCGAAAAACTGATATTTAAAGAAAACGAAGATCCCATCGGTGCGTTAATATCTGTCGGACCGGGCAAATACCAGGTGATCGGGGTGCTGAAAGAGAAAGGATCGAGCATTGGTTTCTCAGGCGATAACAGGTGCATGCTTCCGCTGAGCAATGTGAGGCAGTACTTTCCCCGTCCCGACCGGTCCTTTGGCATTGATGTGTCTACCCAGGATCCGCTGAAGATAGACCAGTGTATCGGTGAAGCCACCGGCCTTTTCCGGATCATCCGTGAAGACCGGGTAGGAGAGGAGCAGACATTCGAGATCACTAAAAGTGACACTATCGCAAAAATGCTGACTGATAATATCAAGTATGTTGCGCTGGCGGCTACTTTTATCGGTCTGATCACTTTGCTGGGAGCTGCTATCGGCCTGATGAACATCATGTTGGTCTCTGTAACCGAAAGGACACTTGAAATCGGCATCCGCAAGGCGATGGGAGCCACCAAACAAGCCATCCGCAACCAGTTCCTGGTAGAGTCAGTAGTTATTGCACAGATCGGTGGATTTCTCGGTATCACTTTAGGGATCATTATAGGAAACGTCCTTTCCATGATCCTGAAAACCAGATTTATCATCCCCTGGCCCTGGATCCTCCTCGGCGTGACCCTTTGTTTTATCGTTGCATTGATTTCCGGCATCATCCCCGCCAACAAAGCAGCAAAGCTCGATCCGATCGAGTCGCTCAGGTATGAGTGAGGCAGGTTGGTTATTGGTTATTGGTTATTAGGTGGTTATTAAGTAGTTATTTGTTGTCATTTCCATTCTAACTGTCCAACTGCCGACTGCCAACTGCCTACTCCCTGCTATTCAAAAACCCCACCGCAATCAGCTGATCATACGAATCCCCCTGCTGCCGGTGATACACATAGATGGTGTATTCATTTTCAGTCTGCCAGAAGCTGCCTTCGATAAAAGTGACATCACCGACATTCGACCTGTTCTCCAGGAAAGCATAGACATAGTTGTAATAGCCCTGTTTCAGGAAAATTTTAGCCTCGTAAGCTTTTTGGTCGAAATTATAACTCATCAGGTTGGCAGGATTGAATTGCCAGTCGGACAAAGCCCCGAAAACATAAAGGTTGCCCTCGGCTGAAGGCGCCTTATACTGGAGCATAAAATGAACCCAGGCGTAATCACCTTCGGTATATGAATCCCGGGTGTCGTTCGCTGAGATCAGCTTCCGGCCATTGATATCCTCCTCTGAATAATAATTGCCGTTTGCTCTTGGTATATCTGTCGTCAGGTAAACCTGGAAACCTTCTTCAGTATATTGAATCGACTGCATCCTGTCAGTGTTGTACTTCAGTGTTTTCATATCGAAATAACGAAACTCATTCCCTGCCGGGAATGCAAGCTGTTCCAACAGGCTGAAATCATATTCATTCCCGGTGATCATCCTGGGTTGGATGTTCCGTATCATGTTGTCCCAGCGGCCATTCTGCATGACTAAAACATGAAGGTTGCTGTAAGCATCTGTGAGATAATAATTATCAGTGATAATTTTGAAGTTCACCTGCTGATGGGTATCGCGGAGGTACAAATCAACCGAATTACCTACCTTTCCCTGTACGGTGACTTTCGGGTCATATACCATGAACCGCCTGGTAATCACCACATTCTCATCTTTATCCGTGTCGAGATAAATCTTAAGGATATAATTCCCCGACTTTCTGATCTTCAGGTAATCAGTCGGAAATTCAAGGACATAATTCACATATGGAACAGTAGTATTGAAGGAGGATTTGTAATTTTGAATGTAATCTTCCGTAAATCCGTCCAGGTATTCCATCTGCTGGAGCTGGGAGGTATTCCAGAATGCGTCGCAATGTATAAGTGTGTACTTGTATTGTTTATAACCGCCATCAAGGTCATCAAAAGCAAAGACTAGTTTTTCACCGGTATTAAGCTGGATAATGGGCGGAGAGAGTTCGAACCCTGCTTTGTACAAAATCACCGTCTGTATATTATCCTGGTAAACGGCATTGTCGTTGTGAATGAATCCGGATTTGTAATAAGGGTCATCCTGGGCCTGGAACGGAAAAACCAGTGACAGGCAGAGAATGATTATAGAGAAAGTTGTTAAAATACTTTTTTGCATTTTGGCTTTTGAAATAAAATTTTAACGCAAAGATCGCAAAGATTTTTCGGAAAGTTCGCGAAATGTCCTTTGTGATCTTCTTAATCTTTTACTGTCACCAGTAAAACCAAATAAATTTTATTTTTAGTACTTATATTTTGCTGTTTTCCTTCACAAATAATTCGTAAAATTGCACACCCGAAAATATTGATGTTTTTTGATATGTCTGAAGAGATCAAAATCAAGATCAGGAAAGGGCTTACGATCAACCTGGATGGTGAAGCCGAAAAGACCGTCACTGAAATAAACCCGAAATACTGTGCCATCAAACCTACAGATTTTGTTGGTGTATTTCCAAAACTGCTCATCCAGGAGGGTGATGCGGTAAAAGCAGGCTCCCCGCTTTTTTTCGATAAATACAAGGAACAGATCCATTTTACCTCACCCATCAGTGGTAAGGTGAAAGAGCTGAGGCGTGGGGAGAAGCGCATCCTGCTTGAGATTGTTATTGAATCTGACGGGAAAGACACGGCAGTTGATTTCGGCAAAGGCGACCCCAACAAGCTTACACGGGAAGAGATTATCGAAAAAATGCTCATCAGCGGCATCTGGCCCATGATACGCCAGCGCCCTTATTCTGTCATTGCTGACCCTGCAGTCAAGCCCAAAGCAATCTTTATTTCCACTTTCGACACGGCCCCGCTGGCACCCGATTACGACCTCATTGTCCATGGCTATGGAGATGCTTTCCAGGTTGGTATTGATGCACTTACAAAATTGACGGAAGGTGCGGTTCACCTGAATGTTAGTGCAGACGCCCAACCATCCAAGGTTTTCATAAACTGTAAAGGTGTTCAGCTCAATAAATTCTCGGGAAGGCACCCTGCCGGCAATGCAGGCACCCAAATCGCATTCCTCGACCCCATCAATAAAGGAGATGCGGTTTGGTACCTTCGCCCGCAGGAAGTGCTCCATATCGGCCGCCTGTTCCTTAACGGGAAAGTAGATGCCACTCACATGGTGGCCCTGACCGGTTCGGAAGTGAAGCGGCCCCATTATTTTAAGACCAAAATAGGGTCTTCAATATCCGATATGATAAAAGATAACCTGATCAGCGATGATGTCCGCTATATCAGCGGTAATCCTCTTACCGGGCAAAGAATCGAAAAGATCGGATATATTGGCTTTTATGATTCACAGGTTTCGGTTATTCCCGAAGGCGACCATTTCGAGTTTTTAGGCTGGGCCCTGCCTGGATTAAAGAAATTCAGCTATTCGCGATCCTATTTCTCCTGGCTAAAGCCAGGAAAGAAATTCAGGCTCGATACAAATTATAACGGCGGGGAAAGGGCTTACGTGATGACCGGCTACTTCGAAAAGGTTTTCGGATGGGATATATATCCACTGCAGCTTATCAAAGCCATATTGATTGAAGATATTGACCTGATGGAAAAGCTTGGTATATATGAGGTCGATGAAGAAGACTTTGCCCTCTGCGAGTTTATTGACACGTCGAAAACGGAAATACAGGCTATCGTGCGTAAAGGACTTGACCTGATGCGCAAGGAAATGAGTTAGGGATAAAGAAGTCAGAAGACAGAAGTCAGAAGACAGAAGACAGCAGTCAGAATTTGGAATTTGGAATTTGGAATTAAAAATTTAAAGATAGGGCTCTGATGAAATCACTCAGAAATTTCCTGGACCGGGTAAAACCCCAATTTGAAAAAGGGGGAAAATTTGAAAAGCTTCATGCGACTTTTGAAGCCTTTGAATCTTTCCTTTTTATTCCCAATAAAGTCACCCATACCGGCAGTCATATCCGGGATGCCATTGATTTGAAAAGGACAATGACCGTAGTAATCATTGCCCTGATCCCGTCATTGCTTTTCGGGATATACAATATTGGCTTCCAGCACTTCCTGTCGCCTGGTGAAACTACCGGATTCTGGCAGATGTTCGGGTACGGCTTCCTAAAAGTGTTACCGATAATTGTAGTGTCATATGTGGTAGGTTTAGGCATCGAGTTTACCTTTGCCCAGGTAAAGGGTCACGAAGTCAATGAAGGCTTCCTGGTTACCGGGATGCTCATACCGCTGGTGATGCCTCCGGATATTCCGCTTTGGATGTTAGCGCTGGCAGTGGCTTTTGCCGTTATTTTCGGAAAAGAAGTCTTCGGTGGAACGGGAATGAATATTATGAACCCTGCCCTGACAGCCAGGGCATTCCTGTTTTTCGCCTATCCGCAGGACATGACAGGCGATAAAGTATGGATCGCCGAAAAAGCCGACGCCTTTTCGGGTGCAACCCCGCTAGGCCACGCGCTGGTCGGAGAATTTGATAAGATACCAGCTCCAATCGACATGTTCCTTGGTTTTATCCCTGGCTCCATTGGTGAAACCTCCACGGTGGCAATCCTGATTGGTGCTGTAATCCTTATTGCAACCGGCATTGGAAGCTGGAAAATCATGCTTTCTGCCGTTGTAGGAGCACTCGGTTTCAGTTATTTCCTTAACCTGGTGTCTTTTAACGATTACACGGCAATACCTGCTTATTATCACCTGATCATGGGCGGGTTTGCTTTTGGCGTAGTCTTCATGGCCACAGACCCGGTCAGCGCAGCCCAGACCAACCGTGGCAAATGGATTTATGGATTCCTTATCGGGATTTTGGTGATCCTGATCCGTGTATTCAATCCTGCCTACCCTGAAGGAGTCATGCTCGCCATCCTGCTGATGAACGTCTTCGCGCCGCTTATCGATTACTATGTCGTGGAAGCCAATATCAGTAAGCGATTGAAAAGAATTAAACCTGCAAAAGCCTGATTTAATGTCGAACCGGAATAAAATTAAAATATATGTACAGTAACTCATATGTGTTCCGATACGCCGCCATCATGGTGATCCTGGTTGCTGCCGTCCTGTCTTCCGTGGCTATGCTTCTTAAACCGGCACAGGATAAAAATGTTGCCGTAGCCAGGATGAGAAGTATACTTGCCGCTGCCAATATCGAAGCCAGTGCGGAGAATGCAATTGAACTTTTTGATAAATATATTGTCGAAGAGGATGCACTCTCACCACAGGGCGATTTGATTGGCATATACAAGAATCAAAAGCTCGAAAAGGGAGATGTGAGGCCTTTTGAGATCAACCTGAAAGAGGAACTCTATAAACAGTCAAAAGGGAATGAATTTGAGCTGCCCCTTTATATCGCAGATATCGACGGGAAAAAGTTGTATATCTTTCCTCTACTCGGAAGGGGCCTTTGGGGGCCGGTTTATGGTAACCTGGCTCTGGAGGGGGACTTTAACACTGTCGCCGGTTCCATGTTCGGACATGATAAAGAAACCCCCGGTTTAGGCGCCGAGATCCAAAATACTGAATTTGAAGTTCAGTTTATCGGAAAGAAAATTTTTGACGAGAATGGAAAATTCACATCCATCAAAGTCATGAAAGGCGCATCAAAAATACTTACTCCCGAACAACTGGTCCATGGGGTCGATGCCATATCTGGTGGGACCATAACCAGCAATGGGGTTTCGGCAATGCTGCAAAGCAACCTGACTAATTATCTTGAATTTATTAAGAAACAAAATATTAAATAAGCATGGAAGCCAAGGAAAAAGAATCCCTTTTTTCTGCAAAGAACAGAAAGCTGATCACCAATCCGCTTAATATAGATAATCCCATTACCGTCCAGGTTTTAGGGATATGCTCCGCCCTGGCTGTCACAGCCAAACTTAAGCCCGCTTTTGTAATGGCTATATCTTTGGTTGTGGTCACTGCCTTTTCCAATCTAATCATATCCATGATCCGGAACGGAATACCTCCAAGGATCAGGATCATCGTACAGTTGACTATAGTGGCTACCCTGGTAATCCTGGTTGACCAGTTTCTGAAAGCCTATGTCTATGATGTCAGCAGGCAGTTGTCGGTATTCGTAGGATTGATCATTACCAATTGTATCCTGATGGGCCGCCTGGAAGCCTTTGCCATGGCAAACAAACCCTGGCAGTCGTTTCTTGATGGTATTGGTAATGGATTGGGCTATAGCTGGATACTCCTGGCCCTCGGATTTGTCAGGGAACTATTTGGATCCGGCACACTCTGGGGTTACCCGGTAATGCCGCAGGCTTTTTATGAAATGGGTTATAAAAATAACGGCCTGATCATCCTTCCCCCGATGGCTTTAATACTGGTGGGGCTAATCATTTGGATACAACGTTCCAGAACACCTGAACTAATTGATAAAAGCTGATTTCATCATCCTAAAACCGAAATAACATGCAAGAATATATCAATCTGTTCGTTAAGTCCATTTTTGTCGACAACATGGTTTTTGCCTTCTTCCTGGGCATGTGCTCTTACCTGGCCGTGTCGAAGACTGTCAAAACCTCTGTCGGGCTTGGGATTGCGGTAATATTTGTTCAGACTATTACTGTTCCGGTGAATTATATCATCCAGAATTACCTTCTTTCTCCGGGTGCCCTGAGCTGGTTATCCCCCTCTTTTGCAGATATGGACCTCAATTTTCTAAGCTTCATGATGTTTATCGCCACTATCGCCTCGATGGTCCAACTGGTGGAGATGATCATTGAGAAATTTTCACCCGCGCTGTACAATTCACTTGGGATATTTCTGCCACTGATTGCGGTGAACTGTGCCATCCTCGGTGGTTCCCTGTTCATGCAGGAAAGGGAATACCCTACGCTGGGACATGCCACGGTATTCGGGGTCGGCTCAGGTGTGGGTTGGGCAATAGCAATCATCGGCATAGCTGCCATCAAGGAAAAAATCCGGTATTCTAATATCCCTGCACCTCTCAGGGGACTCGGAATTTCGTTTATCCTGACCGGCCTGATGGCACTGGCTTTTATGTCATTTTTAGGTATTAAACTGTAATGTTAAACCCATCCTCAAGAAATTGACTATGAGTATTGGAATAGTAATTGCCGTGAGCATTGTCGTCTTCCTGGTCATCATTCTCCTGCTGGTCGGCATCCTGATTTATGCACGCATGAAACTAATGCCCCAGGGCTTAGTGAAGATTACAATTAATGATGATAAAGAACTGGAAGTTTCACCAGGTTCATCCTTACTCTCTACTTTATCCAACAGCTGGATTTTCCTTCCCTCAGCCTGCGGTGGAGGTGGTACCTGTGCCATGTGCAAATGCCAGGTCTTAGAAGGAGGGGGTAGCATTCTACCTACCGAAACAGGTTACTTCACTCGCAAAGAGCAGCAAAACCACTGGCGCCTTGGATGCCAGGTTAAAGTCAGGGAAAACCTTAAAATTCAGGTGGATCCACATATTTTCGGGATCAAAAAATGGGAATGCGAAGTGGTATCAAACAGAAATGTCGCCACTTTCATAAAAGAATTTGTTGTAAAGCTTCCTGAAGGAGAACATCTCGATTTCAAATCAGGCGGATATATCCAGGTTGATGTGCCACCTTGTGAAGTGGATTACGGTAAAGATATCCATGTGGAGGATGAATACCGTGATGAGTGGGATAAGTTTAAGATGTGGGACCTCAAAATGAAGAACACCGAGCCGATATTCAGGGCTTATTCCATGGCCAACCAACCGGCGGAGGGAAATATTATTATGCTCAATGTCCGTATAGCAACTCCTCCTTTCGATCGAAAATCCGGTGGTTTTATGAAGGTCAATCCTGGAATTTGTTCGTCTTTCATCTTCTCCCGTAGAGCGGGCGATAAGGTGATGATCTCAGGCCCTTATGGAGAATTCTTCATCAAGAATACCAATAGAGAAATGATGTTCATTGGTGGCGGAGCCGGCATGGCCCCCATGCGGTCGCACATTTTTGACCAGTTCAGAACGAAAAGGACAGACCGTAAAGCTACTTTCTGGTATGGTGGAAGGTCATTGAGGGAGCTCTTTTATGTAGATGAATTCCAGGAGATAGAAAAGAATTCCCCGAATTTCAAATTCAATATCGCCCTTTCAGAACCTAAAAAGGAAGATAACTGGAACGGATACACCGGATTCATCCACCAGGTGATCATCGACAATTATTTAAAACAACACCCGGAACCGGAAGAGATCGAGTATTATATCTGCGGACCTCCGATGATGAACCAGGCCGTGCTGAAGATGCTCGATGATTACGGCGTGCCCCAGGATATGATCGCGTTTGACGATTTTGGAATTTAAATGTAAAACCCCGAAGGGATTGAACTGAAAACCTGAATAAACTAACAATTCTTCTATCCTAAGATTATTTTACTCACCAAACAATAAACCTCACTTTCCCGGCATTATCTTTGCATGCTTTTAACCAAACCAAAACAATTCAATTATGAAAAAAGTCGTAATTCTATCTTTCCTCTTTCTCTTTTGCTTCAGCTTTCTCGCCGGCGCCCAGGATATCATCTACAAAAAAGATGGTTCCAAAGAAGAAGCTAAGATCATCCTTATAGGCGAAAAGGAAATCCAGTATAAAAAGTTTAGTAACCTGGCCGGCCCGGTTTATTCTCTCGATAAGAATGATATCTTGTTGATCACCTATGAGAATGGAGAGTATGAAACGATAAGCAAAACCGAAAATGTTGAAAAGCCTGATAAGATTGATCTCAGAAAAGACTTTGCCAAGAATATTCTCTCTCATGATCTGTTTGACTTAGTTTTTATGGATTTTACTGTTTCTTATGAACGGTTACTATCTAACGGTATAGTGGGCTTTAAAATCCCTTTATCAGTTTGTTTCGATAGATATGATGAAAGCAGCAATTTTAATTTTAATAATATCTTCTTTTCCGGCTTAGGTCTAAATTTCTACCCAACCGGTCAGGGTAAATGGAGATATTTTGTTGGTCCGCAGGTTCGTATAGGTTATGGCTGGGAAAGTAGTTGGGTTACTTATTGGGATGAATCTGGAAATTATTTATATGATGAAGAAGTCAAAAATGAAGGACTGTACACGAAATTTTTCGTCAACAATGGCATCATATTCACGCCGATCAAGAACTTCAGTTTCTCTATGATTGGCAGTATCGGAATAAGATATTTTCCGGGAGCAAGTTACGATTATGATACTGTGAGGCCAGATGGAGACTTCTCCATAAATATCAGCTATCGCTTTTAAAACTTCCACATGAAGGCATGTCTATACGGGGTTGCTGTCCTGTCAGTATTTTCCCTGTTATCCTGTACTTCTGAGCAAAAGAAAGTCATGTTCCAGGGGCAGACCCAGGGCACCTATTATGCCGTGACCTATTTTGATACAGAAGGAAGAAATTTCCAACCCCAGATAGATTCCATCCTCAAAGCCTTCGATCTCTCGGTTTCGATGTGGGTGCCCGAATCCATTATTTCAAGGATTAACAACGGGGATTCGCTTGTTCAGCCTGATAATTGGTTTATAGATATTTTCAAACGCTCCCAGGAAATAGCCGCTAAAACCGGGGGGGCTTTCGATTGTACCGTCGGGCCGCTGGTCAATGCCTGGGGTTTTGGTTTTAAAGGAAAAATGAAGATGGACCAGGCTAAAGTCGATAGCTTGCTGCAATATATTGGGTTCAGAAAAGTCAGCCTGGATAATCAGAACAGGATACTAAAACCAGCCGGTATCCGGTTTGATTTTAATGCCATCGCTCAGGGCTATGCGGTCGATGTGCTCGGGAATTACCTGGTTTCACAAGGAATAAAAAATTATCTGATCGATATAGGGGGAGAAGTCCTGGGGAAAGGAGCAAAGACCGACGGGCAACCCTGGCTGGTCGGTATCGAAAACCCTGCTACAGACAGTTTATCAGAGCGTACAATCAATACTAAAGTAAAGCTGACTGAAAAGGCACTTGCTACTTCCGGGAATTACCGCAAGTACTATGAAGAAAATGGCATCCGTTATTCCCATACGATCGATCCCCATACCGGCTATCCCGTCCGTCATTCGCTGCTAAGCGTCTCAGTCCTTGCGGGAGATTGCGCCACAGCCGACGGCTATGCAACAGCTTTCATGGTCATGGGATTTGAAAAAGCCAGGGATTTTGTTGAAAACGAACCGGCTATGGAAGCTTTTTTTATCGTTTCCGGCGAAGTCGGCACCTACAAGACCTATGCTACAAAAGGGTTTGAGGAAATTATTGAGCCGGAATAGTTTCAAATTCCAGATTTCAAATTCCAGATTTCAAATTTCAAATTTCAAGTTTCTGACTGCTGAATGCTTACTACCTACTGCCTACTGTTCTCACACGCTTCCCCACCATCGCCAATACCGCAGGAGCATCCATAACGCTCCCCGGTTGTGGGATCAATGCTGGAACAGCTTTTTTTGAATTCACCGTTTTTAGTCAGTAGAATTTTTATAGCGAAACCCGCGAAAGCAAGGCCAATAAGAACGATCGAAATTATGAGGATTTTAAGTAACATTCTGATAAGTTTTAATTTTTAATTTAACCAAGCCTCCTGCTGAATTCCGAGCAAATGATGCCTGCGGCCACTGCGGCATTCAGCGATTCGGCGCCCTTTGACCTGGATGGTATCCCCACCCGGTGCGTTAAAAGAGGGAAATATTCTTCCGATATCCCCTTTGATTCGTTTCCGATGATTATAGCAGCCGGAAATTCCGGTTCAGTATTATAAATACTCTCACCATCAGAAATGGTGCCATATATACGCCAGGTATCACTAAGGCTGATCAAGAGTTGCTTAAGATCGGTATAGTGTAAGCTTACCCGGCAGAACGAGCCCATCGTGGCCTGGATAACCTTGGGGTTATAGACATCTACTGTATCAGGAGAACAAAAGACATGTCCGATACCGAACCAGTCGGCTGTGCGAATGATCGTGCCAAGGTTCCCCGGATCCTGAATGCGGTCGAGCAGCAGAATTATATTTCCAAAAGTTTCCGGTGATGGAATGGCTGAATCAGGATATCCTACCACCGCAAGTACCTCATTTGGAGTCACCAGGTTACTGATTTTTTTCAGCTCTTCTTCCGTCACCTCCTGGATAACGAATTCCTGGCTGGCAATTATTCGCTGATGCGATTCAATCCAGGTTGGTGTGCCATAAATAATGCGAATACGAAAGTGGCTATTCAGCAGGTCATCGACCAGTTTAACCCCTTCTGCGATGAACGCCCGGTTCAGTTGACGGAATTTTCCCAGCCGGAGTGATTGAAGGTATTTTACCTGGTTTTTGGAAAGCATGACCGGTTAATAAGTTTTACACATCGATGATGGAATGCAAAGGGTATAATCTGCAAGTTTGGAATTTTCCTCCGCCAGCGTATCGAGACTATCCTGTTCAACCGAAGCTATGGTCAATATCCGCAAATCTGGTTTCTCCTGCCGGATATACCAGACAATCCCTTCGAAATTATTACTGTGATAAGCGCCGTTGTAATGGATGAAGACCTTCCCTTCCTTCCGGTTCTGAAGGATGAAATAAGCCATTGTCGCATCTTTGACCGCCTGGGCTTTGGCAATATTTAATGTGTCGTGCCCGCCGGCTTCTTTCATCATCGCAACCAGTTCCTTATATCCTTTTAATTCGGGATCATAAGCGATAGGTAAAGGGGGCAGAAGGGCTTTAGCTTCGCCTGTCAAACTGTCAAGGGCTGTAAGACCATTTTTATTGACTAAGGAAGCATAGCGCCGGGGTATGTTGGTAGCTACAAAAGGGATTTTGTTTACCAGTGCAAATTTAACCAGGGGCTTATAATCGGTTTTGTAATTCTTCCAGAGCTTAGCCTCATCTTCAAAATTCCGCTCTTTAATTTTACCTGAAAGATATTCATCCAGGAGAAGCTGGTTATCGGATTCAAACATTTCGGCACCGATAACCAGGTCGTCTTTCTTTTCAGCAAACAGGTCTTTCGTTAATTCTAACTCAAGCCAATGACAAATGGGCGAGTCATGCAGTTCGCCGAAAAAGACAATATCTGATCCTATTGCATCCTTTAAGACTTCTTTATAATCGGCATTTTTACCCTTCAGGTCAAAAAACTGATAAGCCTGCTTATCAGATTTCATAGCGGAACCTAAAAAAAACACACCCAATACTAGCAGTATACTTTTTTTCATCTTGATTTATTACTGGTTATATTTATCCCTGATTTCACGGTCAATCTCAACCGGTTTACCCATTGGATCAATCCTGACATAAATGACTTTCGTTGAACAGACTGTTTCTTCTTCATGGTTTGTAAAGTTGAACCGCCTGGCTTCGATGTATAGTGCAATAGAAGTGTGGCCAACCCTTTCAACTTTCCCGTAAATCCTGATGTGCTCATTGACCTTGACAGGCTTCTTAAACAGCACTTCATCAATTTTGAGGGTAATCACCTGCGGGGTACAGCAAACAGAACTTGCCATCGCCCCGCCTGCTTCATCAAGCCAGGATAACATAGTACCGCCAAACAGGTTATTGTTGATCCCGATGTCGCTGGTTTTACATATCTTGGTGGAAATCAATTCCATTAGAAATTAGAAATTAGAAATTAGATATTAGATATTAGATATTAGAAATTAGATATTAAAATTTTGAACTTTGAACTATCTTTTCTTCAGTTTCTCCAGCATAAACATAAGTGGAAGAAGATTTTCCATGCCCTCAAGGATTTGGATCTGCCCATCTTCATTGCCCATGATGACCCGCATTTTCCGGCCATGCCGGTTCTCATATTCTGCCATGACCTGGCGGCAGGCTCCACAGGGAGTGACGGGCTTATCAAGTTTAAACTCATTGGACCTGGCGAAAATAGCAATTGCATCTACCGAAACATCCGGGAATTGAGCCTGGGCATAAAACAAAGCTACGCGTTCCGCACAAATCCCTGATGGATAAGCCGCATTTTCCTGGTTATTACCGCTGATCACAATGCCATTTGTCAAGCGAACAGCAGATCCAACCCGGAAAGCAGAGTAGGGGGAATAGGATGTTTCCGACGCTTGTGTGGCTTGTTCGAGCAATTCCCGGTCTGAATTATTCAATTCCTTTAAAGAAGTAAATTCTTCGACGCGGACGCTGATCTGTTTTATATCCATTCTTATTCCTCTGCTTCTTTCTTCTGTCTTTCAGGCTTAATGCTTCCATCCAGGATAGCCAGGTAAGTTGCCGTTCCCTGCAGTACCTCAATTGCTTTGGCAATTTCCGGGTCATCACTCAGCGACGCGATAATGCGTCCTTTTTGATAATAATAGCGGGCTACGATCTCATCCTTTAGAATAAGTTTTATTTCATCCTTATAGGTGATCAGGTCTTCGCTTTTATCGTGGAGAATCTTGGATTTTAATGCATTATAGTCTTGTTCTATCGCATCAAAGTAGTTTTCTTTAGTAGCGTTAGTCTTTAATTTCTCAAGGGCTTCTTCGCTGGCGGTCTGGTAATCATAATTCTTATCTTTCAAAAAACCGATCAGTTTGTTAAAGATCTCATCACTTACGACAAATTCATCCGGCGATGCTATGCTGCTGTGCTCTAAGGCGAACTGGTTCGCAAAGTCGAAGAGAAAGTACTTTGTGATCAGCGTTTGAGAAATCTTGCTCAATTTCATAGCATCCATATTGACATCAGGTTCAATACCCCCGCCATCATAAACAGACCGGCCATTTTTCGTTTTGAATTCAGAGATCAGCGAATCCGGGACCTTTTCAGACAAGCCGTTTTTATCCTTATGAAAATAATCAATGGCCTGGATACAACGGCCACTCGGAATATAATACTTTGCGACAGTGATTTTAACCTGTGAATTATATGTCAGGGGGATCACATTCTGTACAAGGCCTTTTCCATAGGTCCGCTGCCCTATGATTACGCCTCGGTCGAAGTCCTGTATAGCGCCTGCAACGATCTCAGATGCGGAGGCACTGCCCCTGTCAACCAGGATGGATAATGGCATATCCTTGTCCACCGAGGCAAAGCGGGTAAAATGATCCTGGTTCTTGGAGGATATCTTACCTTTGGTGCTGACAATGAGCTGGTTCTGATCTACAAAGAGGTTGCAGATATTCACTGCCTCATTCAACAATCCGCCGCCATTCCCCCTGAGATCCAGTATGATGCCTTTGAGTTCATTATTGCTTTTTAATTCGGTTAAGGCCTTTTTAACTTCATTGCCTGCATTTTGGGTAAAATTGGTCAGCTTGATATAACCGATCCCGCCGTTTAACATGCCATAATAAGGAATATTGGGTATTTTAATCTCTTCACGTACTACTTTCATTATCAATGGGTCCGATATACCGGCACGACCGATCAGGATTTCCAGTTCAACACCAGGTTGACCTTTAAGGATTTCACTGACATCGTCTGAAGTTTTGTCTTTCATCGATTTTCCATTGATCTCCAGGATCTTATCGCCAGCTTTAAGGCCTGATTTCTGGGCTGGGAATCCTTCATAAGGTTCCGATATAACTACATAACTTCCATTTTTATGAATAAGGGCACCTATGCCGCCGTACTGATTTGTCATCATCAGCTTGTAATCTTCCGCGTTGGATTCAGGAATGTAAACCGTATAAGGGTCAAGCGTTTCGAGCATGGCTTCTATCGCGGTTTCAGTAAGTTCACCGGGATTGATCAGGTCAGCATAATTTTTATCAAGCTCTTTTAACAGCGTGGCATAGATATCCAGGTTCTTTGAGATTTCAAAGTTGTTCTCACTCTGACCGGTCGAATGGAATGAGATAACAAGGCAGAAAAAGAGAAGAGCAATAAAGTTCAGTCGGAAATATTTCATAGTATAATATTTATTTACTCAGACAAAGAAGAAGATGAATTGTTCAATTTTTTATTTAGTTCTGAGTATAAACGCTTCAGAACTGCTTTTATTTTGACTTCCAGGTCTTCTGTTGGAAGATGGATATTCGTTGTATAAATAATTCCCAGGATACAATGCTGTTGATCTTTAACAAGGTGATCGTATAATTTATGCTTGTGTGCCCGGTATACTTCCCTGATCTGTCGTTTGACCCTGTTTCTGTCTACTGCATTTTTGAAAGTCCGCTTTCCCACACTGATTAAAATCTGGGCAGGATCCGGGGTTTCCAATGGTATAACAAGCCAAAAAATTTTAAATGGATAAATAAAAAAAGTGGATCCTTCAGCGAAAAGCCGGTCTATAAGTTTTTTTTTTCTTAATATTTCATCTTTCCTGAAGGAGAAGAGGGACATATCATGCCTGGCATTAGCTTCCGGAATTGGCTTCAGCAGGATGTGGCATCCGATTGAAGATCATCACTGATTTCAAGAAGTTTACTTGGTTTTTTTTATATTCTTATGTAAAAACTCCTCAATGGCCATAGTCATCGATGGGGCGGTTTTAGTAGGCGCTTCAATATTTAAAGTCAATCCTGCTTCTTTTACCGCATTGGTTGTCGTTGGTCCAAAAGCTCCGATAACTGTGCTGTTTTGCTTGAATTCAGGGAAATTTTTGAAAAGGGACGCAATACCGGATGGGCTGAAAAATATGAGCATGTCATATTTCTTAATATCGATGTGTGATAAATCGCTGGCCAGTGTTTTATAAAAAATCCCTTTGGTGTAATTGATTAAATTATCATCCAGCATTTTAGAAATACTTGCCTTTTGGATGTCGGAACAGGGCAAAAGGTATTTTTCTTCTTTGTGCTTGCGGATGACCTCCATCAGGTCATCAAAACTTTGTTTGCCATGGAAGATTTTCCGCTTCCGGTATTGGACATATTTTTGCAAATAGAAGGCTGTGGATTCACTCATGCAGAAATATTTCATTGTCTGTGGAATATCTGCCCTCAGTTCCTTAGCCATTCTGAAATAGTGGTCAACAGCATTGCGACTCGTGAAAATTACAGCACTGAAATCCAGCAGGTTTATCCGCGACTGGCGGAATTCTTTCGATGGAATTCCTTCGATATTAATAAACTTCTGAAAAGCGATGTCGACGCTATATTTCTTTGTAAGATCGCCATAAGGTGATTTCTCTATGTCAATCGGCTGCGGTTGTGATACTAGAATGTTCATCAATTTATTTGTGTATCAGATTGTTAATACTACATTCATCAACGACAACCATTTTTTCTCTCTCAGGAGAAAAAATATTTGCTTAGAAATTTTGCTGCAACAACAAGGGGCAAAATTTCGAGGGTGCAAAGGTACAAAAATAAATGAAACAATGTAAATTTTGGATCAGATAAACCTATTGCGACTCCCCTCATGAATCGCAGGAATATCATAATCAGCACTAATCCCCCTGCTATATAAAGGAATAACTCGTGATAGGTGTAAACAATGAGCAGCAAAAGCGGCAAAAGAAGGATACCCAAAACAAGGTTATAAATCAGGATATTCTGTATATACTCCTTAGCCGTTTCCGTATTTTTAAAAGTCACGCTGATTAGCCAGATAACTAAGATTTTTAAGAGAGAGAAGGCTATGTAAATACCCAGGAACTGCACGAATACCAGTAAAGTCTTTATTCCTTCGGTTGAACCGGGTGAGGATATTTCTACAGACTGATGGATTAACATTGTGACAGATATGATATAAATGAGCAGCATAGGGAAAAAACTCCGGTGGGAATAAACAGGGCTCTCCCTGATCAGCTGAATAGAGGCTGATCGTTTGAAAATTGATGAACCAAAAAGTTTTAACCTTTTCTCATGATAATACCTGGTCATAGTCAATATAACGAATCCAGCCAACAGGATCCAGAATATCCAGTTGTTTTTTAACTCCGAAGATGCCAGGGGCTGTAAAATCATATTTGCAGGCGCAGCATCGAGAAAAGGAAGAGGAGAAGAAGTACCCTTTGAAACCTCGTGGTAAAGCTCCCAAAGCCCCGGGTCAAGGAACTCGCTGATAGAATGGCCCGGATAACAAACTAATGTATCGGTGATAACCTCTGGCAATTGTTTTAATTTACCGCAAAATTAGTAAAAAGCTTTTTCACATTCATCGCAGTTCCTTATATTTGCCGTATTAGTTAGTGGTTAATGGTTAGTAGTTAATAGTAAACTATAAATAACCTCTTACCAACACCCACTAACCATTAACAAATAACCAATAACTAATTTATGTTCAATCTGATTTTATTCGGTCCTCCGGGATCAGGAAAAGGTACCCAGTCGTCACGAATTGCCGAAAAGTATAACCTCGTTCACATCTCCACCGGGGATATCTTCCGCCGGGAGATCCGGAACAAGAGTGCACTGGGATTAAAAGTTCAAAGTATAATTGAAAGGGGAGAATTAGTCCCGGATGACTTGCTGGTGGATATTTTAAGGTCAGCTTTACAACAAGCCGGCAATCTCCGCGGTTTTGTTTTCGATGGCTTTCCCCGCACGATCAGGCAGGCAGAAGATCTTGACAAACTGCTTAACGAAACAGGTGAAACAGTTTCTCTGGTACTTTCCCTTGATGTTGATGAAGAAGAGGTCGTGACAAGATTATTAAAGCGGGCTCAACTGGAAGGCCGTGAGGATGATACGGAAGATGTTATCCGTAACAGGATGAAGGTTTATCATTCTCAGACCCATCCCCTTATAGAATATTATAATCAACAGGCAAAATTTAAATCTCTCACCGGAGTAGGCTCGATCGATGATATTTTCAGAGATATCTGTAAAGTGATCGATAGAAGCAGGAGTTAAATCAAGTCTAAAGAGACACTGACCCCGGTATCCTGGTTGAAAACTACCTTGAATCCCAGTTTCTTAAAAACAGTGATCATGGCCTGGTTGTCTTTGGTAGTTTCGGCTGCAATTCGTTTGAGATGCCATTGGCGGGCAATTTCCACACAGTATTCCGTCAAAAGCGTTCCTAATTCCTTCTTCTGCCAGGCATCAGAAATCAATACGGCATATTCGACTGTTTCATGGTCAAGGTCTGCAATCAGCCTTCCCACTCCGATCAGTTTCTTTTTTCCTTCTTCTATAACTTCAGCTACTATGGCAATTTCACGGGCATAATCAATGAAGCAGAACTGGGTGGCTATTTCATGTGAATCGTAATGGAAGTTATATCTGAACCTTGAATAAATCGATTCTTTGGAACAACTTCCAAGAAGGTCCAACCACAAGGGCTCATCTTCCGGTTTGATAGGACGCAGGAGGATGGGCGTTCCATCGACCAGCTTTGCCGGCTTGGTATATTTATCCGGGTATGGATGGATAAGCAGGTGTGAGAACTGCGGCAGATCTTTGCCAACGAGTTCCTGATCGATCACAATCCTTGCATCCAGGGCGATTACATCATTTGTGGCTACGAGCAAAGGGTTGATATCGAGTTCGACGATCTCAGGATAATCGGCGGCCAGGTACGAAAGCCGGATAATGACTTCAATCAGTTTTTCAATATCTTTTGCCGGTGCACCGCGGTAACCTTTCAGGAAAGGATAGATCTTCAGCGACTCGATCATTGATCTTGTAAGCCTTTCATTCAAAGGCGGAAAAGCCAGCTTTGTATCCTTGAATACCTCTGCACCCACACCACCCATGCCAACCAGCAGCACGGTACCGAAGACAGGGTCTTTTTTAATACCAAGGATCATTTCAGTGGCATCTTTCATGTTGACCATCGGTTGGATAGTAACACCCTCGATCTTCACATCAGGCATCTTTTCTTTTATGCTCCGGGTCATATTTTTAAAATTGTTCCAGACTCCGTCTTCGTCTTTAATATTAAGAATCACCCCACCTACGTCCGATTTATGGGTAATATCCGGCGAATGTATCTTCATGACCACCGGGTAACCGATCTTGTTAGCGATGTCGGCTGCTTCGATAGCCGATTTTGCAACAACAGGCTGGGTTGTGGGTATACCGTAAGCTGCAATCAATGATTTGGAAACATCTTCTGAAAGAATCTTGTCTTTTGTAAAATAATGTTCAATAAATTCCTTCCGGACCTTTTCGCGGTCAAGCGTAAAGGATACCGGGAAATCTTTCGGAGTTTCAAATAATGAATCAAGGTTCTTGGAATAGCTAGCCAGCGTCATAAACGCACGGATGGCTCCTTCAGGCGTATCATAGGTAGAAATGCCGTGTTTGTTGAAGATATCGATACCTTCCCTCATACTCTGCCCGCCCAGCCAGGCTGCCATAATAGGTTTGGTCGTATGATCGGTCAGCTTGGTGATTTCAATGGCCGTGGACGTCGGATTGGTCATGGCTTGAGGGGTAAGGATGACAAGAGCAGCATCGACATCCGGATCTTCAAGGACAATCCTGGCTGCTGTGGAAAATCTTTCAGGAGATGCATCTCCAATAACATCGACCGGGTTGCCATGCGACCAGAATGGAGGCAGGTAATCATTTAATTTCTTCATCGTATCTTCGGAAAGTTTGGTCAGCTTTCCATCCATGGAGATCAGCGCGTCAGTAGCCATAACCCCCGGGCCGCCGGCATTAGTGATGATAGCTAAATTTCTTCCTTTGGGGATATTTTTCTGTGCCATCAATTCAGTAAAATTGAAAATGTCTCCGATATCATATACCCTTGCAACGCCGGCACGCTGGAAAACAGCGTCATAAACGGCATCTTCCGAAGCCATGGCCCCGGTATGGGAGGCGGCTGCAGCTGCAGATTCCGGGTAACGGCCTGCCTTGTAAACAATGATCGGCTTTTTGCGTGCGAACGCACGGGCAGCCGTCATAAACTGTCGTGCTTTGGATATGGATTCTACATACAGAATAATTGACCGCGTACTGGGATCTTGTCCGAAAAAGTCGATCAGGTCGCCAAAACCGACATCCATCGTATTGCCGATAGATACGAAATAAGAAAAGCCGATATTCTCTTCATTGGCCCAGTCAAGTGCAGAAGTACAAAGCGCACCAGATTGGGAGATAAAAGCCACATGTCCCTTTTTGGCAGTACCTGCTGCAAAACTGATATTCATATTATACCCGGGAACGATTATGCCCAGACAATTTGGCCCGATTACTCTCATCCCGGTGAATTTAGAAACTTCAGCCATTACTTCCTCCTCTAATTTCTTACCTTCTGGTCCGATCTCTTTGAAACCCGCCGACATGATGATGATACCCAGGATGCCCGATTCACCACATTCCCTGACGATCCCCGGGACCGTTTTGGCATTGGTGCATATTACTGCAAGATCAGGAACCTTGGGCAGGCTCTTCACGTCTTTGTAACAGGGAATACCCATCACGGCTTCGTGTTTTGGGTTAATCGGGTATACAACACCCTGGAATCCGCCGCCAACCAAATTCTTGAGCGTAATCCCGCCAACACTGTTCGGATCATTGGACACTCCGATGATTGCAAGGCGTTGCGGCCTGAATATTTTTTGTAATGTCTTAACTGCCATTTCGAAATATATTATAAAGTTTTAATGATCGATTCGTTATAATTTACAGAACTGCACAAAGGTACTTTTATTTTGTGAATTAATTAACAGTAATGGAAATTTTATAGCGGTCAGCGGCCCCTACCCCTAAATCCCCTCCCCCAATTGGGGGAGGGGACTATGGGGAGGGGGCTCACGCTAACGCCTTCTTATAAATCCTGAAAACCTTTGCAACCTTGCCGCCCATTTTTTCCATTTCGGCACGTACCTTATAATTGGTCTCGAGCTCCAGATGGCTGTCGATAACCCTGAATTTCCTTCGGGTTGCCGTTTCAAGCATTTTGATCCCCATCAGGGCATCAAGACCAATTCCCTGGAAATCTGAACGGATCCCTCCGAGGAGCAGGACAAGTTGATCGGTCTTTTTTGCTGCCCTGAGAATGTGAAAGATCCCAAACGGTAACAATTTCCCTTTTGCTTTCTGCAAACCTTCCGCAACATCAGGCATGCCAATGATGAAGGCGACAATTTCATCCCGACCGGTTACAACGACTTTAACGAATTCCGGATCAAGTACCGGCAGGTATTCTTTTGCAAGAGAGATCATTTCCTGTTCGGTCAAAGGAAATGAACCGAAAATTTCGCTGAAAGTCTCATTCATCAATTTTAAGACCGGAACTATATAGGGTTTAAGTTCCTTTTTCCGTTTAAATTCCTTAATGCTTACCTTGTGATTATTCAAAGCGCGGTCATTAATCCGCTGATAAAACTCAGGGATTGATTCAGGAACCGGTATCAAGTACTCCACCAGGTCAGTTTCTTTTATAAAGCCTTCATTCTCAATCAGCTTTCTATAAAATGGAGGATGATAAATGGTTGTTAAAACAGCCCGGTGCTCAAAGCCATCGATAAGGCAACCCTGCGGGTCTTTGTCTGAAAAACCGAATGGACCGATTAATTTTTCCATGCCCCGGGCTGTTACCCAATCCTGGATATAGTCCAGCATAGCATGGGCGACTTCCTGGTCATCGATGCTCTCAAACCAGCCGAAACGACCGGTCTTCTCACCTTTCAGTTCATTGTAACCCCTGTGAATAATCCCCATCAAACGTCCGACGACATCGTTATCCTTTTTCGCAAGGATCAGGATAGTATCACAATAAGAAAATGCTTTGTTTTTAGCGGGGTTGAAAAATTTCCATTCGTCTATGTAAATGGGAGGAACCCATTTGGGATTGGTCCGGTGCAACTTTAACGGAAGGTAAATAAACTGAGTGAGATCCCGTTTGGTTTTAACTTCAGATATCGAAACTGGCATGGACGATTTTTTATTGATGATGGGAGAGGTCCATCATTGGGTACCTGCCATTGAATGGCCAATCTTTATACAATCATATATAGAAAAATAGTTTCAATCGACTGCAAAGTTAAATTAATTTCAAAACAAATTTACGCCGGGATCAGCATACAGGATCCGGTCCTGCTTAGAGTACTGAAACCCGGCGTAATCATAATGATTTGGTTAAGAATGGTTAAGTTGTTTTTTTAACCGGTTTAACCATTGATATCGTTAAAACTGAAACGATACAAAGAATTCCGCAAATAGTGAATGCAAGCGGGAAGTTTCCCATATCCCCCAATTTTCCGCCCATTATCGGCCCGAATATACCGCCAATGGCATAGGCAAGGAACACCCAGCCATAATTCATGCCGACATATTTTGTGCCGAAAATATCGGCTGTAATGGTTGGAAATAGCGCAAAATTTCCACCGAAGTTAAACCCGATAAGCATTGCAAAAAGAAACAGGGTATATTCATTGCCTGCCATCCACTGGAAGAGGAAAACAAATACACCTTGAGTTGCTGCCATAATGATGATCGAGAGTCTGCGTCCGATCTTGTCGCTGATCATTCCCCAGATGATCCTTCCAAGCCCATTGAACAGGGCAAAGAACACTGCCATTGCAAGGGTTGCTGCAGCACTTGCCTGTTCCTTTGGAATACCATGAGCTTCCATTGCTTCCATCGGCCAGAGTTTCATCAGTCCGATACTCATCAAGCCTGCACTTGCACCAAAGGCAAACGTCAGCAGGATCAGGTAAAATTGAGGTGTCCTTAACATTTCCCAACTGGTAAGGGTTACTGAGCCGGCTACAGATTTTGATTTATCTGCCTGGGGTGGGTTCCATCCTTCTGGTTTCCAGCCATCGGGAGGAAATGTCATCCAATAGCTCCCGATTTCAACAAGAATAAAATATGCGATGCCAAAGGCGATAAAAGTACCGGAAACACCAAGGTTTTTCAGAAGTTCACCTCCGCCGATAGGGCCAAGTTTGTCAGCCAATGTCATCCACAATGTAGCGCCGAAACCAAAACCGGCAACTGCCAGACCTGTGATCAGGCCTTTCTTATCCGGGAACCATTTTATTCCGACTGCGATCGGGACAACATAACCGAGGCCGATGCCTGCCCCACCAATAATTCCGACAAAAATAAATGTGGTTGTAAAGTTTTCTGCACCAAAAATTCCTGCCAGGATATAGCCGACACTCAGGACAAAACCGCTAGCCATAGCCAGTTTCCTGGGACCAACTTTGGGATGTTGCAGAAAGCGGCCGGCGATAACCATTACAATTGCAAATAAAGCAAGTCCTGCGGAAAAGACCATTTGGGTTTCTTGTTTTGACCAGCCTGCTTCCCTTAAGGATTTTGTGTAAACAGACCAGGCATAGATGGCACCCAGTGCTAACTGGATCATGATTGCACCGATCACCACCAGGTTACGGTTCATTATTTTATTCTTATTCATTGGTTTTTGGTTTGAGGGTTAATTTAAAGAAGACAGAAGACAGAAGACAGAAGACAGAAGACAGAAGACAGAAGACAGAAGAAGATGATAGTTCATTTATCTTCTCTGATCCTTTTGATATATGAATCCAGGATTTTGCTGATTTCTTCCGATTTAGATTTTAGCATTTCTACTTCACCATATTTTAAGTCATTTGCCAAAATAAGAAAGTATTTAACTTCATTTAATGAACCTTGAGAAATATTGAAGAATCTTACTTTTTCAGTTTTGCTGAATCTTCCAAAACCTTCGGCTATATTAGCAGGAACCGATACAGCAGCTCTCCTTAACTGGTTTGTCAATCCATACAACTCTTCTTTTGGGAAGGTCTTTGTTAACAAATAGATATCAAGGACTAATGAATGAGCTTTTTGCCAAACTGCCAACTCAACAAATGATTTTGCATTTTCCTCCACAATGAATGAATCAGAATCTAATTTGGATTTATTATTGTAAGTTCCTTCTTCCAAAATAATTGATCTTTTTAGTCTTCTGTCTTCTGACTTCTGTCTTCTGAAAACCCGGAAGCACCGCTCTATAAATCCAGCAGTGCTTCCGGTAAATCGTATATTATCGCTTCACTTCAACCTTTGCACCGCGGATAATTTCTTCCACGACACCCGGGTCGAGCAGGGTGGATGTATCTCCGAGGCTGGTGGCATCACCTTCCCCGATCTTACGGAGAATACGGCGCATGATTTTACCTGAACGGGTTTTGGGCAGACCGGCTACGATCTGGATCTTATCAGGTCTGGCAATCGGCCCGATGATCTTGGAAACGAGGTCGGCAATCTCCTTATCGATCGTCTGGACTTCGTCATCTGAAAGTGCATCGCAGGTCACATAAGCATAGATACCTGATCCCTTGATCTCATGCGGATAGCCAACAACAGCCGATTCAACAACCTTTGGATGCTGGTTGATGGCGTCTTCTACTTCGGCAGTCCCAAGCCGGTGGCCGGAAACATTGATCACATCGTCGACACGGCCCAGGATGCGGTAATAGCCTTCCTCATCGCGTTTAGCACCATCACCGGTGAAATAAAGTCCGCGGTAAGTGGAGAAATAATTTATCCTGCAACGCTCATGATCGCCGTATGTGGTGCGGATCATCCCAGGCCAGGGGGATTTGATGCAGAGGTTGCCCTGTACATTGTTTCCTTCAACCACATTACCTTCATTGTCAACGATAACGGGCTGGACACCGGGTAATGGCAGCGTGGCGAATGAGGGTTTGGTGGGGGTGATGCCGGCGAGCGGAGTGATCAGGATGCCTCCTGATTCAGTTTGCCACCAGGTATCCACGATCGGGCATTTTCCTTTGCCAACCAGGTCGTGATACCAGCGCCAGGCTTCCTCATTGATAGGTTCACCCACGGATCCCAGAACACGCAGTGAGCTGAGATCTTTGGAACGCACCCATTCATCGCCCTGTGCCATCAAGGCACGGATAGCCGTGGGGGCAGTATAAAACTGGTTGACTTTCAATTTATCCACAACTTCCCAGAACCGGCCCGGATCCGGGTATGTCGGAACTCCTTCGAACATGACTGAAGTGGCGCCGGCCAGCAGCGGACCATAAACAATATAGGTATGACCGGTAACCCAGCCGATGTCGGCGGTGCACCAGAAAATATCGCCTTCATTATACTGGAATACATTCATAAAGGTGAACTCGGCAAAAACCATATAACCTCCTATGGTATGGAGAACGCCTTTTGGTTTTCCGGTAGAACCTGAAGTGTAAAGGATGAAAAGAGTGTCTTCTGCATCCATCACCTCGGCTTTATTTTCTTTCGGAACTCCGGCAATGAAATCCTGCCACCAGATATCCCTTCCTTCTTTCATCTGAATGGCATCACCGGTGCGGTTCAGCACAATTACATGTTCTACTGAAGTGCACATCAGTAATGCGTCATCAACGATGGATTTCAGGTGGACATTTTTGGATCCGCGGAAAAGGCCGTCAGCAGTGATAACCAGGTTACATTTGGAATCATTGATACGATCGGCAAGGGAATTCGCAGAGAAACCGGCGAAAACAATGCTATGGACTGCGCCAATCCGGGCACATGCCAGCATGGCGACCGGCAGTTCGGGGACCATGGGCAAATAAATGGCAATCCGATCGCCTTTCTTGATACCTAATTTCTTAAGCGCATTGGCAAATACGCATACTTTCTCAAAAAGTTCACCGTATGTGATCCGCATTTCCGGTTCCTTCGGGTCATTAGGTTCCCAGATCAGGGCAACCTGGTCCTTACGGGCCGGGAGATTGCGTTCAAAAATATTCTCTGTGATATTCAATTTGCCATTGATGAACCAATTAATCTTAGGTTCGGTGAAATTCCAATCCAGGACTTTGTCCCATTTCTTGTGCCACTGGAAAGTTTCTGCGATCTTCGCCCAGTATCCCTCCGGATCTGTCACACTTTCATGATATTGCTGAAAATAATCAACAAAACTTGAGATTTTTTTCATCATAATGCTTATGATTTAGATTTGTAAATAATGATTTAGTTATGTTTAAAATGTTATTGAGTGCGATTTAAGGTTAAAAGAAATAGTAAACGCCGAGCAGGAAGCGGAAATTGCCGACAGGTTTCACATCTGAGACTTTTCCGTCCATATCGCTTGTGGTGCCATAACCGGCAACCGTATATTCAATTTCAGGGGCTAATCGGAATTTGCCGGCATTATAAATGAAACGGGGTGCAATCCGGTAAAGGTAACTGATGTCATCATCCGGGAAGCCTTTTCCGTTGACATCTTTTCCCCTTGAATAGTACGGTCCGGAAACAACAGTTCCAGCACCTGCATTATTGGAATATCCCAGGAAAATACCACCCATCATTTTCTTCCCGGTGGTCATAATCTCGGTCCACACCGACATCGTTGTGATATTTTGATAGCTGACAATCCCTTTGGCCTGATCGATGTATTTTTTTACAGCATAACCGCCAAGCATAGTATAATCATACATATTCTGCCCGTAAAGACCCGCAGCTTTGATGACAACTTTCGGGAAACCAAGTTTAATATAAACCATCCCCGACATGGAATTTATACCTTCAGTGGTTTTATAGCCACTATCGGATTTTATCATCGGGATAAGTCTTTTATAATTGCCGGCGACACCAATCAGGAACTCTTTCCCCTGTTCGGCATTCTTTTTTGAATATTCAAGATTCAGGCTCAGTGAAGGGATGGCTGAATTCCTGATATATTTTGTGCTGGGGCCGTCAGGTCCGGTGCTTTTAAAATCGATCTGTGACAATGCGGCCAGTATGACCCTGAAACCTTTAATATTCTGGGTTAGGCGGATCTGCGGGTTACGTGAGAATACGAGGAAAGGCGCGCCGGTGTTGAAGGAAACCACATCAGGATAGCAACTGGTGATAAACATCGGGTGCCAGAACTGGCCAACCATCAGCTCAGTCGTTTTCCAGTTCAGTTTTACATAAGCATGCCGCAGGCGGAAACCGTTAATATCGCTGTCGGCCATACCAAAAAATTCCCCTTCTATTGCTCCTGATGTCTTAGCCCCAAGTGCATCGGGCCCTTTTATATCACCTCGCAGGCGTGTCTGGATACTCAGGAAATTAAAGCTTGCTCTGGCATTGATATCATTACCATCCGGATCAAGTGATTCAGGTTTGGGGTAAAGCAAAAAGTGGCCTTCACGAATATCTACGGTCTGACGAGAATCCCAGATGATGTCTGTCTTAATAAATCCATTAAACTTGATGCCGAACATGGATTCATCCTGGGAAAAGATCAATAACGGAAGGAAAGCCAGCGAGAAGAGGAAAAGGGATTTCTTCATATGAAAAAAAGTCAATGTTAATTTATTAACAATTTAGATTTAAAAGAGGCGAAGATAAAATTTTTTTTGAATTTAAAAAGGTCTTTCGAAACTTTGCGGAAAGGCTTTAAAGGATTAAATAGCTGAAATCCAAATAAATGTAAAATAGTTTATAAGCTATATGAATTGACCGGAATGAAATTTAAAAAGGTTATAAATAAGGGAAGGATTGTTTCGCTGTTCCACTGTTTCAGCATTTCAGAAGGTAATTTTCTTAGCAACCTAAAATAGATATTAAAATATTTGATTTGATTTTTCTTAAATTCTTATGTATATTTACCTGTTATATATTTAACAATCATTTATATATAGAAATAGTAACATGGAATTCAAACCCGAAATTGTCGCATTTCTTTGCAATTGGTGCTCATATACGGGCGCAGACCTTGCAGGTACGTCAAGGATGGAGTATAAACCTAATGTCCGGGCAATCCGGGTAATGTGCTCAGGCCGCATAGAGCCCACTTTCATACTCCGGGCATTTAAACGAGGAGCTGACGGAGTGTTGGTTTGCGGCTGTCACCCCGGCGACTGCCATTACCAGGAGGGGAATTACCGATGTCTTCGCAGATTCAGCCTTCTTCAGAAATATATTCAGCAAATGGGCATTGAAACAGAAAGGATGAAACTTGAGTGGATCAGTGCCAGCGAAGGGAAGCAATTTGCCGAGTTGGCCAACAGCTTTACTGAAACAATCAGGGAATTGGGCCCTTGTAAAATAAAGGAAACACTGGAGGTTTTTACATAATCAAAAATTTTAATTATGGAAGGACAAAAACCAAAACTTAAAATGGCTGTTTATTGGGGATCTGCGTGCGGGGGTTGCTGCGTGTCGGTGCTGGATGTGCACGAAAAGCTTTTTGATGTGATTGCGGTTGCCGACCTGGTATTCTGGCCTATAGCCCTGGATTTCAAATATAAAGATGTCGAGAATATGCCTGATAAGCATATCGATATTACACTTTACAACGGTGCGGTAAGGAACAGCGAAAACCTGCGTATTGCAAGACTCCTGAGGCAGAAAAGCAGGATTCTTGTTGCTTATGGCAGCTGTTCGCATCTTGGAGGCATTCCCGGAATGGCGAATTTTTCAAGTAAAGAGGATATTTTCCGGAGGGTTTACCAGGAAAGTGAATCCACTGTAAATTCAGATAAAGTCAGGCCACTGGCTGAATATCAAGTGGCTGAAGGAATACTCGAATTGCCGGAATTTTATAATGATGTCCGCCCCCTCTCCCAGGTTGTACATGTGGATTATATTATACCCGGATGTCCGCCACAAACAGAAAGGCTGCTCGAAGTGTTCATGGCCATCGCTACCGGCGCAGAACTCCCACCGATTGGTTCAGTCATCGGTTCAGGGACAAAAGCCCAGTGTGATGAGTGCATAAGGAAGAAAACGGAAAACAAACGAATTAAAAAATTTTACCGCCCTTGGGAAATCGTGGATGATGGTGTGACTTGTTTCATGGAGCAGGGGATTTTGTGCATGGGGCCTGCAACCCGCTCGGGATGCGGATACCGTTGTATCAAAGGAAATGCCCCCTGTCGTGGTTGTTATGGACCAACGCCCGGCACGTCGGACCCCGGAGCCAAAATGATGTCGGCAATTGCCAGTATTATCGATGCAAAAGAACCGGAGGAAATTGAAAAGATCGTGGAGGGCATCGTTGATCCTGCCGGGACCTTTTATCGTTTTAGCCTGCCTGCTTCAATCATAAGGAGAAATGTATCATGAAAAGGATCACGATTGACCCGATCACACGGCTTGAGGGCCATGGTAAGATCGAGATCTTCCTGAACGGGGAAGGAGAAGTCAGCAATGTTTATTTCCAGGTTCCCGAGTTAAGGGGATTTGAAAAGTTCTGTGAAGGAAGGCCGGTGGAAGAACTTCCTGCTATTGTTGCAAAAATATGCGGTGTTTGCCCTGGTTGCCATCATATGGCATCGGGTAAAGCTGTCGATGCCGTGTTTGGTGTAGAACCGCCTCCCACTGCTAAGAAACTGAGGGAGCTGTTTTACATGGCGCATTTTATCCATAGCCATATTGCACATTTTTATGCACTTGCTGCACCCGATTTTGTTGTCGGACCACAGGCGCCAGCATCGGAGAGAAACATTCTGGGCGTCATCGGAAAAGTAGGAAAGGAAATCGGGACAGAAGTTATCAGACAACGTCGTTTCGCACAGGAAATCCAGGCATTACTTGGCGGACATCAGACCTTTGTGGTTATGAATATCCCCGGTGGTGTGAGAAAGGGACTTTCAGAACCCGAATGCGATGACATCATTGAAAAAGCTAAAGGTTTCATAGGGTTTGCTAAATTCTCACTTAAAATATTCGATGATATTGTTCTTGGAAATAAGGATTACGTCGATCTGATTCTCAACGGACCTTATTCCCTTACGCTCCACTCAATGGGACTTGTGGATGAAAACAACAAAGTAAATTTCTATGATGGAAAAGTCAGGGTCGTCGATACGAAAGGAAAAGAATTATGCAAATATGCCCCTGCTGAGTACCGCGATTATGTTGCAGAACGGGTGGAACCCTGGAGCTATCTCAAATTCCCTTATCTGAAAAAGATCGGTTGGAAAGGATTCGTAGACGGGCAGGATTCCGGGGTGTACCACGCTACGCCCTTATCCAGGTTGAATGCCGCCGATGGAATGGCTACACCCGGGGCGCAAAAGGAATATGAACGCTTGTATAACACTCTTGGAGGAAAACCAGTGCACTCTACACTCGTAATGCACTGGGCCAGGCTTGTGGAACTGCTCTATTCTGCCGAACGCTGTCATGAATTAGCTATAGATCCGGATATCACCGGTACGGAATTACGCGCGCCACTCGGAATAATTTCGGGCGAGGGGGTCGGTATCGTTGAAGCTCAAAGAGGTACGCTGACCCATCACTACTGGACAGATGAGAAGGGAATTGTTAAAAAGGCCAATATCATTGTTGGAACGACCAACAATAATGCAGCCATAACTATGTCGATTAAAAAAGCTGCCCAGGGTCTGATTAAAAAAGGAGTCGAAGTGACCGATGGCATCCTTAATATGATCGAAATGGCTTTCAGAGCCTATGATCCTTGTTTCTCCTGTGCTACTCACAGCTTGCCGGGTCAAATGCGGATGGTTCTTGATATCCGCGGTGAAGACGGTGAACTTTTGCAGCATGTTGTAAGAAATTAGTACCCTGCATTTGGGTCAGGAATACAATAAATAACCAAATAAAACAGGAAATATGCGAACAGGAGTTTTTTTCTGCCAAATGGAAGAAAGCAGCATTCTGAAAATCGATGCTATTGCCAAATATTCAGCAAACCTTCCTGAAGTCGAAACGGTACAGATATTGACCATTAAACCGCATATCGAGGTGAAAACCCTATATGACCAGATCAAGGCGAATAACCTTGAGAGGATCGTTATTGCGGGAGATCTGCCAGGCTATTTTAAGCCGGTATTTACTAAAGCAATGGCCATGGCAGGAGGCAATACGGATGAAATTCGCCTGGCATCTTTCCAGGAACATGGCTCAAAGGGTGAATATGCCATGGATCGTGCCAAGGCTATCGTAGCTTGTGCTGTCATCGGTGTCCCTTTTTCGCTCGTAGCAATACCTGGCGGAAATCCGGTTAATCATGCAACACTGGTGATAGGAGGTGGTATAGCCGGGATACAGTCGGCACTTGAAATCGCAAATGCTGATAAGCTGGTATACCTGGTCGAGCAGACCGGAACCATAGGCGGTCATATGGCGATGTTCGACAAAACCTTTCCCACTCTGGATTGTGCTGCCTGTATTCTGACACCGAAAATGGTTTCTGTTGGTCAACATGAAATGATACGTCTCCTTACGAATTCGAAAGTTTTGGCTGTCAGTGGTAAACCGGGTTCCTACCGGGTGAAGATCCGGCAACGTGCCCGTTACGTGGACGTTAATTCATGTGTTGCCTGCGGCTTGTGCACGGAAGTTTGCCCTGTCAGGGTAAAGAGTGAATTCGATTCTGGAATATCCCTGCGGAAAGCAATATATATCCCTTTCCCGCAAGCTGTTCCTAATGCCTACCTGGTCGATGACGCTAACTGTAATTATATCCTTTCTGATGGTCAAAAATGTGGCATCTGTGTAAAAAAATGCCCAAAAGAATGTATTGACCTTAGCGCAAAGGATAGTACACTCGACATTGAAGTCGGAAATATTATCCTGGCGACAGGCTATGAATTAATGGATGTAAGCAAGATCGAACAATATGGATACGGGGTCTATCCGAATGTATTGACATCTCTCGAATTTGAACGTCTTACCAATGCATCGGGCATGACAGGTGGTAGGATCGTTACGAAAAGCAAGCAAATTGACAAAAAAACACAGATGGAGGAGTGGGTCTTTTCACCTGATGGCGTGCCTCCCAGAAGTGTTGCACTCATTCATTGCGTAGGATCAAGGAACAAAAAATATAATCCTTATTGTTCCCGTGTGTGTTGCATGTATTCCCTGAAATTCGCCCATTTAATCAAAGAAAAAATCCCCAATGTCAACGTTTACGAATTTTATATAGATATGAGAGCTTTTGGTAAAGGGTATGAGGAGTTCGCAGAACGGATCAAACAGGAGGGAACATTTATTATTCGTGGTCATACAGCTTCCGTCGCTTATAACAACGGACAAATGATTGTGCGAGGGGAAGATATATTCAATGACAGGTTAGTGGAATTTAAGGTTGATATGATCGTGTTGGCTGTTGGTCTGATACCTGCACCAGGTACGGAAGAGCTCAGCAGAATACTTGGAGTATCAAGAGATGCTGATGGGTGGTTTTCAGAGCTGGATTATAATGGAAGTCCTACTGATACCGATAAAGGTGGTATTTATGTTGCAGGAATGTGCCAGGCACCTAAAGATATTCCTGATACCGTAGCGCAAGCTTCAGCAGTTGCGGCCGGGGTTCTCAAAAGCCTCACCAGCGGGAAAGGAATTGGGCATTTAAGCAGTCTTTCCCTCAGCGAAATCGAAGCCAGGGCTAAACAAATTCATGTGATATAAGGAGGTAATTATGGCAATAAGAGTAAATCCCAGGTTTATTGATGACCTGGAAGGTTTTGGTGCCGAGGATGTTCAATTATGTTACCAGTGCGGGGATTGCTCCACGATATGCACCCATGCCGATGAAGTATTTAAATTCCCCCGAAAATCAATGCGTCAGCTTCAGATGGGATTGGAACGGAAAATTGAGACTACCCTTGAACCATGGCTTTGTTATTACTGTGGCCAATGCTCGGAACAATGTCCCAGGGAAGCAGATCCGGGGGAAACCATGATGAGTTTGCGCCGGTGGCTGATTTCCCGGTACGATTTTACCGGTATCGCACGTCAATTCTTTAAATCGAAAGCTGTTGAAATCATTTCACTTCTGGCCATTGCATTGCTTACTGGGGCGTTCTTTATTTACTACGGATTTTCTAGTGGAAACATTCATATCTATGATGGGGAAGGCGCATTCATACCCAGTTCGTTTATTCACAGGTTTGACCTCTCTCTTGGATTGATCCTGGCGATCTTTCTTATAATTGGCGCAATCCGGATGTGGTATTTTACAATGATTAGGGGGGGTACTGTTCCTGTTCCCTGGTGGCTTTACCTGAAGCAATCATATCTTTTTCCGTGGCATTTCTTCACACAAAAGCGATATGCGGAGTGTGAAGTTAAACGCGGGCACCGGGTTTTTATGCCATGGATTATTCATCTTGGTCTGATGTTGGGTTATGTCACTATGCTGATCCTGGTGATGGTATTTATTGAGCAATTACAGGCAGGTCCTGCAATTCAATGGCAAGTGCATATTTTTGGCTACCTTGCCAGTATCGGACTGATTGCAGGTACAATTTATTTTATCAGGAATCGTGTTAAGAAGAACTATGTCCAGTATAAAAAGTCGCATAGCACAGACTGGGTATTCGTGGTCTTGTTATTCCTGATCGTGGTGACGGGTATCTTACAGCATATTTTTCATCGTACCGGCCTTTATGAATGGTCTAATGTCACTTATGTCATCCACCTGATGTGTGTCGTACCATGGTTGTTCAGGATGCCATTCAGCAAATGGGCGCACCTTGTATATCGGCCCCTGGCCATGTATTTCGCTGCTATTCGCAGAGAAGCTTTAGCCCGCCAGGAAGAAATTCTTCATTCTTTTTCAATCGCAATCAAGTAAAAAAGAAGCCATGAAAAGTTGCAGAATCGGCGTTTACATATGTATGTGCGGCTCAAATATTGCCAAAATTGTCGATGTGGAAGCTGTTGCGAAATTCGTTGCCGGCCTTCCACATGTTGTACTTGCCAGGACATATAGATATATGTGCTCCAACCCGGGTCAGGAGATGATCAGCCAGGATATAAAGGAGAATAAGCTCGACAGAATAGTTGTTGCTGCCTGCAGCCCGAACATGCATGAGCGGACATTCCGGAGTGCACTAAGATCAGCCGGCTTGAACCAATATTTGCTGGAAATGGCGAATATCCGTGAACAATGCAGTTGGGTGCACAAAGACACTATTGAAGCGACCGAAAAAGCCATGGCCTTGGTCCAGGCTGCCATCCGCAAAGTTGTGCTGCACGATCCACTGGAAAGTATGTCGGTGGATATGTGCCCGAACATATTGGTTATAGGTGGCGGTATTGCAGGGATGACCGCTGCCCTTGAATTAGCAGATGCCGGCAATTTAGTCTACCTTGTTGAAAAGGAAGATCATCTCGGAGGTAACCTGGCACGTGTCGACCTGACAGCTCCCTACTTGTATTCCGCACGTGATCTTCTTACAGAAAGGATTACACGCGTTATGAACCATAAACACCTCCATTTACACCTCAAATCAAAAGTAACCAGGCTTACCGGATATATTGGAAATTTTACCGCGACCATAAATGAGCTTAACGGGAAGTTGGCCGGAGAGATTGAACCGCCTGAAATCCAGATAGGAAATGTGATAGTCTGCACAGGATATAAGGAATTCGATGCATCGCGGATTACACATTATGGGTATGGAAAATTGCCCGATGTCATTACTTCTTTCGAATTTGAAAAAATGGTCCGTTCCGGACGAATTGAGACCAGGGAAGGTAAAATACCCAAATACGTCGCTATAATTCACTGTGTAGGAAGCCGAAGCCAGGAGTTCCATTCGTATTGCTCCAGGGTTTGCTGTATGACCGCTCTGAAATATGTACATGAAATCAAATCTGCAAATCCAGAATGTTATATCTCAGACATTTATATTGATATGAATGCTTTTGGGAAAGGACATGAGGATTTTTACCGCCGTTCATCGGAAGCCAAGACAATGTTCCTGATGTATGAAAAAGGTGAGAGGCCGGTAATCCACAGAGCAGGACCAAAAGATGATTGCTCGATGATAATTGAGGTGAATGAAAAGCTAAGCGGGGAACTCATCGAAATCCCTGCAGACCTGGTTATCCTTTTAGTGGGGATGGAAGCCCGGGAAGACGCGGACGAAATAGCACACCTTGTCAATATTAGCCAGGATAAGGAAGGATGGTTTATCGAGAGTCATCCGAAACTTGAACCGGTTGCGACCACAACAGACGGAATTTTTATTGCCGGAACTTGTGTTGCACCAAAAGACATACCTGATACTGTTGCACAAGCCAGGGCTGCTGCAGCCAGGATTCTGGCAAGGATATCAAAAGGAAAAATCGAAATTGATGCCGTTTATTCTGAAGTCAATGAAGAGATGTGCTCCGGTTGCAGGTTCTGTAATCAGCTCTGCCCGTTCAGCGCCATTGAATTCAATGAAGAAGAAGGTCATAGTCATATTATCAGCGTATTATGTAAAGCCTGCGGTGTTTGTGTTGCAGCCTGTCCTTCATCGGCAATTAAAGGCCGGCATTTTACAGATCAGCAGTTACTTGCACAAATCGACGGATTATTCGCCGGGGTCGAATATGATCCACAGGAAGCAATTTAAAAGAGGTATAAGATTTATCCTGGCCATAAGGACTCTGACAATCATATAATCTTAACATGAATTAACCATATGTTATTTATTAAAAAAGAATAATGAAAAAAAAGATTTTATTGGTAGATGATGATGAAGATCTTCTTCGCTCGTTTCAGATCATACTCGAAAGCAAAGGCTTTGGTGTTATTACGGCTAATAACGGAAAAGACGGTTTCTTAAAATTTAAGAGTGAGCAACCTGATTTATTGGTTCTTGATATCATGATGAACTCGGACCTTGAAGGATACAACCTGTTGCACACCATAAAAAAAGAACCGGAGTTTAAAAAAATGCCAATCATTATGCTTACCGGTATGAGGGATCAGCTTGGGGTTAACCTGTACTCGGCCGTGGAGGATGAATCGGCATTTCCGCATGTGCGGTACCAGGATAAACCTATTGATCCTCTTAAACTCGCGGAAATGATCGGGGATATGCTTCAGGAATGAACAATGGCCAGGATAATATCCGGCACTTTTGTCCTTTTTGAATCATTCAGCGTCAATTATTTGATAATCAATTTACAGCAGGTCTGTGAATATGTATAATTATGAAGAAAAATGAAGTGTATGACAAACTGATTCCGGCTCATGTACACTTTGCCAGATGGTTTGTCAGGATCAGGTGGATTGCAATATTCATCCTGGTAATTTCAAATTATATTGTCAAATACTTATACAAGATTTCTATTCAGGATAAACCGATTTATTATCTTGCAGTTATCCTGCTTCTATTAAATATTTTCCATGCTATAATTCTGAAGCGGATTATTATAACTGGGGGGAGTAAGGCTACTGCCAAAATCAAGCAGGAGATCCATTTCCAGATTATTACGGACCTGATTATTCTGACTCTTATCCTCCACTTTTCAGGTGGCATTGAAAATCCATTGCTCCTCTTTTTTTTCTTTCATTTGATCATTGCCAGTTCTATATATAAAACACTGCAAAGTTATCTTTATGCCGCTTATGCCCTCCTTCTTGTTGGTTTTATGGCATTTTTTGAATGTTATTCAGTCATTCCCCATTATCACATTGAGGGATTTATCAACCCTGATCTCCACGACAATACTTTCTTTATTTACATTGCCGGTTTTATATACGCTTGCACAGCAATCCTTGTTGTAAGCCTGTCACACATGATTATTTCAAGGTCAATAAAAAGCGAAGAAACTTTTATTAAGTCGAACTTTGAGCTGGAAAATAAAGATAGACTGAAAAATGAATACGTCCTGCGTGTAACGCATGATATTAAAGGTCACCTCGCCGCAATCCTGAGTTGTCTGCAGGTGATCCGGTCCGGAATAGCAGGTCCCCTTAATGATGTCCAGGAAGAATTTGCTAATCGCGCCTTTGAACGTACTGAATTACTTAACGGTTTTGTTAAAAACCTGTTGAATCTTACAAGAAAACGGTTGCAAAAAGACAGTGAATTTGAGGAATTTTTATTAAAAGATCTGATCAATAAGGTTGTAATTCCAATTCAAACCCTGGCCAGGGACAAATCCATTGATTTCAATATATACTTCGATAGCACGATTCAAAAGATCACCGGGAATCCTTTCGCGATTGAGGAATTATATTCCAATATTTTGTTGAATGCTGTGAAATACACCCCGCTAAATGGACATGTTGAATTGACGGTCAGGGACAAACACAATCAAATCTTAACGGAAATTTCCGATTCCGGGATTGGGATTCCTAAAGAAGATCTGTCATTTGTTTTTGATGAATTTTACCGTGCCAGCAATGTTCCTAAAGATATCAAAACCGGATCGGGTTTCGGACTATCAATTGTCAAACAAATCGTTGAAAATCATAATGGAAAGATTTGGATAACAAGTGAACAGGGTGTATGGACAAAAGTTACTTTTTTGCTGCCTAAAAATCCAACCATTATTGATCAAACATTTTCATCCAATAGATATTAATTTCCCACTGCCCGATCTTCAATGTTCTGGTTGAGTCGGAAAGAGCCCCGAGATCGATCCCCTGGCTGGACCAGGCCTGCTCGGAATCCTGTTCGTCAGTTTCAGCTATAACTACCCTGGGATGATATTTTGCGACTGGATCCCGGTAGTTAAGGAAATTATTCCAGACCGGCAGAGCTTTTGACCTGGAATCCCAGGTTAATGAAGGCGCCCAGGCTCCGAGCACAACATCATCTGGTTGTAAACCCGCGGCAAGGTATTCATTGGTATCACGGATCACAAAAGTCCGGTGGCGGAATGTGTCAATATAATTGTAGCCATTGATGACTGTCATAGTGAAAAGCACCGCAATTGTCAGGATCCTCACAAAGGTTCTTGTTCTTGCTGCGGGCCATGATAAAAGTTCATATGATACAACACTCATCAGCAATCCCATTGAAACAAAAAGGCTTACCTGGTAACGGGTAGGCAGGTAAATCATGGCTAATTTATGCAATTCAAGCAGGAACCAGACCAGCGAGGAGAAAAACAGGATGGGGTAGCGCTTTGATGGTGTATGTTTAAGCACCAGGAAACCCGCTAAAAGCAATGCCAGGAAAATATAAACAAACCATTGAATCCAACCTTTCAGGAAATGATAATTGAGATTAAAGCGGATATATTCCCAGATCTTTCCGGAGAAAGTAAACTCGCCGGATTGATGCGCCATCATGTAATCATACGCTTCTTTATTGGGCAGGTACCAGGCCATTAAATAAAGTAAAAGGAAAAAGAGAAGGGTTGATGTAATGGCAAATCCTTGCCTGATGATCATTCTCCTGATATAATAATTGGTTGTAAACCATCGGATCATCAGCACGATCGGAAGGAGCAAAACCAGGTAAATAAACTGGATCTTGATGAAATAGGATAAAGAAAGAAATACACCTGATAAGACAGCGAAACCGTCACGTTTTTTTTGGATTTGATCCATATCGGATGAGCGGACCAAATAATGAATGGACAATAGGACTGCGGCGTTGGATAACATCTCTGCCATGCTGAAATGAGAGGATTGAAATACCTGGTATTGCAGAAGTGTAATCAAAGAAAAGATGATTATGATCAAACGATTCTTCTCATGCAGACCAATCAGGAGTAAGGCCAGAAAAAGCAAAACCAGGACGTAAAGGCGTGAGGCAACATGATTTGCCCCGAAAATTTTATAAGTTACCGCTAAAGGGAAACCCAGCAAAGGGGTTTTTAGCAGGTTATCACATTCACTAAGGTTAAGATCTCCGTGATTGACCCAATTCCTGATTTGTATCGTATTCAGTCCTTCATCAGTAAAAGGTCCGCGGCCAACAGACATATTTCGGTCGGGGTCGGCGCTAATAAATGGGAGATGGGATAGAAATATCAGCCCCAGGATAATAAAAAAAATTGGCTTGCTAATCTTCCATTTCATCCAGGAGTTCATCAGGGATGTCAAGGTTATGATAAACATTCTGGACGTCATCGTCTTCATCAAAAACATCAAGCGCCTTCATGATCTTTTTGGTTTCTTCTTTGCCTAATGTGACGTAATCCTTTGGGATACGCTGCAGTCGTGCATTTTCAGCAACTATTTCCAGATCCTCCAGTTTTTTCTGCATCCGTCCAAAGTCATCCATAGCTGTCTCCACTGTGATGTAGTCCTCTTCTGCCGAAATGTCCTCGGCCCCGGCATCGATCAGATCAAGTTCATATTCTTCTCCTTTGAGATTTTCCTTCGGGATTGAAAAAACACCTTTCCTGTCGAACATGAAGCTCAAAGAACCATTAGTCCCCATGTTTCCGTTGAATTTATTAAAAATTGATCTGATATTACTGACGGTTCTTTGTTGGTTGTCGGTTGTGCATTCGATGAAAACGGCTACCGCATTAGGAAGGTATCCTTCAAAAGTCACTTCGAAAAAGCTGTTGGCATCTTTGTTGCCGCCTTTAACGGCCCTTTCGATATTGTCCTTGGGCATACTGACCCCTTTGGCATTCTGGATCACCAACCTTAGTCGTGCATTATGGTCGGGATCGGGTCCCCCTTCTTTAACGGCTACCTGGATTTCTTTGACAATTTTCGAAAAAATCTTGGAACGCTTAGCATCAGCTGCCCCTTTTTTATGCTTGATCGTGGACCATTTATTATGACCGGACATACCTGCGGAGTTTTAAGTTTTGAGTTTTGAGTTTTAAGTTGTTGTAATTTAAACCTTTAAGTTAAAATCGAACGGGAGGTAAAGATAAAAGAAATTTTTGAAATGAAAATAACTCAACACTTAAAACTTAAACCTCAAAACTTAAAAGCACGCCAGCGTGATCCCCGCCGACCATGGATATAGCTCCGGGCCTTTACCTTTTCTGAACATGGTGTTCAGGGAGTAGTTAGCCCAGAAATTAAGGAAATTCCATCCGATCCTGGCTGTAGCGTCAAATTTAAAAGGCTGCAGGAACCAGTCGCCGTAATGATATACTTTAGGATCATTCGGTGAAAAGGCAATGAAAACATCATCATACAGACTGGTTTCAGGGTTGTATTGCGTGATATGAAATTCAGAATTCAGCTCGTTGTAATATTTTTTTGTATGGGAAGATAACCGGGCACCGACTACAATACCTACGTTGATATGAAAACCATTTTTATGATAACTGGGAGCCGTCTGGAATTCGAACAATATGGGGAGTGTTGCGTACATGACAGATAATTTCGATTTCCGGATGCTGATATCCTGGTCGAGGTATCCGATCAGTTTAGAGGATTCCATATTAAGCCTGGTGGGGCGCAAGAACCTGTAATCGTTAAAACTAAGTCCGAGGCCGGTTACCATTCCCCATTTCTGATTTTTCGAAAAAGATATATTCTGTTCGAAAAAGTTCAGGTTAACAGCAATTGATTTCTCCATCCTCAAATCCAGGTACTCGTATTCTTTGGGGAAATTCATGTTGAAATCCGGTTTAACATAGCCGTTAAAGCCGATATCCACACCTGCCCAATGCCCATTGAATTTTGGTTCTTTACAACGTTTGGTCTTAACTTCTCCGTCTTCATCAATTATAATCACCCTGTTGCCTACTTTCACTTTCACGGAATCATCACCTTCTGTGATTACCACGCCCGTGCCTGGCACATGGATGTAAGTGGTGTCGCTGTCATCATCTATTTTAACTATGATCTCTTCGGATTCTTCAGTTTCCCATTCCCCTTCTTCGGAATTAATTTCACCTGCGCCACTGGTTTTCCCGGTTACTCTTTCAGCATTGACATTTGCTGTCGCAGCCCCGCTGACATCAGCATCTGTTGTAATGGTGACCAGGTCTTCGGCATCCAATGTCGCAGCGCCACTGACAATGGCGCTATGCTGCTGTGCTTTTCCTGAAAGTTCCAGATCGGCTGCACCGGAAACTTCCGATCTTAGCGTGATAACATCCAGTTTCAGGTCAACCGTGGACGCACCTGAAACTTCAATGGAAAGCATATCTGCTTTAATTATATTTTCTCCGTTAACTTCAGCCGCCCCATGTGCTTCTATGCGCGAAAGGGTAGGGACGGTGATATAAAGGTTTAGCGGCGTATTGCCCCCGATCCTGTTCGATGAAATGACCAGTTTGTTGCCCTCAACCCCGGTGATAATTTGCCCGATGGTTTTTTGCCTGGCTTCCACTTCGACCTTCTGAGGTTCGCCAATAGTAAGTGTCACTTCAAATGCCCCGCCAACATCAATCTGATCAAATGCTGGCAGATCACGGGTTTCGCGGATGATTTCATTCTGTCCCATAACAGAGGTGTTTAACAGGAAAATCATCCAAAAGAATGATAGAACAAAGGTTGCTTTCAAAATGTTATTCTTTTTCATAATCGTTTTGATTGTTAAAGTCTTTTGCGTGGGACGGAATAAGGGCATAAAATGTTACAGAGCTTATTCCTTATTCAGATCTTTCGACCAAAGAAGCCGGTCCTGGTCAATCAAAGCATAAGATTTGACCTTCCCATCTTCATCTTTCCTCATGTAAAGCTCAAGGTCGCGGTCAGAGATGCTGTTATACCCGCTGATACCAGCTTTTGCGAACGACCAGAAATTGAAATCAGGTTTCAGGATCTTGTCGAAGTTGGCCTGCTTACGAATTCCACCCCGGGCCTGGTCCAGCATATTGCTAAAGACCCTGGCGATGAGAGATGGCTCTTTTTTATCAATAGTAATTATGGATAGGCTTTTACGACCGGACATGCTCAACGCGACATCTTCTGTCGGATGAGCTGCAATGCTGGCCTGATCTGCAAACGGTTTTAACCGGAATGAAATTGAGCGTGCAATTTCAGCGATCTGATCCCGGGATGGATTTTTAATTGCCTTGATTTCTTTTTTCATCTCAGGAATTGAAACTTGTGCTGCGATCTGAGATGGCTTGGATTCAGGAATTTCAGAGACATTGAGATTGACAGGCGGTACTGTTTTAACCTCGGGCTGCTGGAAAAACCTGATACCGATGAAAAGCAGAATCACGGCTGCTGCCGACGGTAACAGCCAGAACAGGTGTTTGACAGGGAAATAGGCACCTTCTTTCTTTAATTCATTTTTCCGTCGGTAGGAAATTGAAAGATCAGGCAAAAGTTTCGTATACCCGAATAATTTATGATCAAAGCTATAAGCCGGGTTTAGAGAAAGAAATTCCTTCAATTCATTTTCTTCAGCTTCATTCAGAAGACCTTCGACATCCCTGATCATCCATTCATCGACATTATCCTGATCAATATGACCCGTAGGATGGATATTTTTTTTTAGCCGCTTTTTCAGTGAGTCGTTGTTAAATTCTTCGAAGGGCAGGGGAGATGGATCGAAATCTTTGAGAACAGGCTTCAGATCAGGATTGGCTTCAAGAAAATCCGTAAGTTCCCTTTCCATTTCCGGGGAAAGGTTGCCTTCCGCGTGATCGAGGAAGAACTGCTCGTAATTATCTTGATTAATATACATATCAGACAAGGTTTTCGATGCTGACCAGGTAATTTTTCAGTGCCAGCCGGCCGCGGAAAATATAAACTTTCACCTGCGATTCATTTAGTCCCGTTATATTTCCGATTTCTTCATAACTGTATCCTTCATAGTCTCTTAACAGGATCAAAGACAGCTGAATTTCCGGTAAACGCTGCAGGGCTTCATCCAGGACGACTTTCAGGTCGTTGTACTGGTGATGGTAATGGTCCTGCGGTTCAGTTTTCGCGTCAAGGCGGTCCATCCTTTTTTCTTTCCTTATATAATCGATCATCCGGTGATAAGCTGTTGTAAAAAGGTAGGATTTAGCTCTGGACTGGCTTATTTCACGGAACTTCAGCCACATTTTTTCAAAAGCATCCTGAACAATATCCATAGCTGCCTGGTCATCCCTTATATTTTTCAGGATAAACCGGTACACACCGTCGGAGTGGTTATCCACGCACTGGTTGAATTCCGCAACCGTCATTCAGATGTTTTTGAAATTCCAAATTTAAGCATAAGACGGAATAGTGAGAGAATAGTTACAGTTCGCAGTTCGCGGTTCGCAGTTCGCAGTTCGCAGTTCGCAGTTCGTGGTCGGCGGTTCCCGGTCGGCGGGTTTAATGGACTGCAAACTGGGAACCGGGAACTGGGAAGCATGGAGGCATGGAGGCATGGAAGCATGGAGGCATGGAAGCATGGGGGCTTAATATATGTCCTTTAAGGACAAATGAAAATAGCCCCGGATGAAGTCCGGGGTCGGCAAGGGCAATGCCTTTAAAAGTCCCGTCAGGGACGAATGAAATGAGATGACATCTCAACCGGACTTTTCAACATTTTCCTCACATTTTATTGTTTTTCTTGCGTTTTGTTCTTATATTTGGGGAAATTAAATGTGTTACAGAAATCACTATTAATTTGAATAAAATGAAAAAGTCCATTGCAGTTTTAATATTCATTGCGCTTGTTTCTTCTGTAAGAGGAAATATTGCTACACCCCAGGCCTTTATTTCAGAAATTATCGTTGATAGTGCGGGTAATTGGACGATAGAAATGGGATTTTATGAATGGAGTATCATTGAAATTGACTCCATTGTGTTGAAAACATCTTCTGGCAGTTCAGTTATATCCTTTTATACTCTTATACCAGGAGGAGGGTCACAATACTTTGATTCCTTAGCACTCATAACCAGCTTAAATCTTGAAAATCCGGTTTCAATCAACCTGGAAGGAGACTTTGTGAAACTAATCAGTTATGCGTGGGAGGACGATCCGTTTGATTCCGTTGCATTTGGCAATTACCCTGGCTCGTATCTCGATTGTATCCGGGACGGAGAATCTGTAATTTACTTAAGTTATAGCCAAACGCAGTGGTCATACACCGGAAGTTATTGCATAGACATATCTCCTACAATTGGTTCTGAAAATGATACGATAGGGGCTCTTGGCAGCTTTTCCGGAGTGTTTTTTGACTTATTAGGTAATCCATTCACTGAAGGTTATTTCCTTCTTCCGGGTGTAGAGAACACGACGATACAAATCCAACCTGACGGTTCATTTTCCGAAAGAATTTTTGCCCGAAGATTTACTTTTGATACAATTGAATATTACCATCCACCGTCACCATCGGAATATTACACAATTGAACCAGTTGACTTCTGTTTACGACCTGATTCTTCACATTACCAGGATATTATTACAACAAGCCTGGTAGAGGGGATTGAATCAAAAGAAAATGATGTTGAAAATGTTATTACGATATCACCAAATCCCTTTGCAGATAAGGTTACATTTTACTTTAATCTGAAAAATAGTCATCCGTCAGATGAATTAAGTCTGTTGATTTATAGCCTGGATGGGAGAGAAATTCACCGGATCCAATTATCCTCTGATCAAAAACGATATGACTGGGCACCTGCAGGTTCTGTTACAACAGGGACGCTAATTTATAGCCTGAAAAAGAATAACCAGGTTATGAAAACCGGAAAATTCATCAAACTATAATCCCGGTTTTATGCATAAGACTCTTCTTTTTTTAATCTTTTTGATCTCTTACAGTATTGGTTTTGGCCAGGATATCTCTTTTTATAAAGAGAATATTACTATGAAAATTGAAAAGGATTATTTCTATGTCACAGGAAATTATTACCTGAAAACTAATGGAGATAAGTTAGCTACGCTGGTCTATCCGTTTCAGGTTGATTCTTTGATGGGAGAAGTGGACTCGATCTACATTTTTAACCTGACGGCAAATGAACCTGTTGAACCTCTTAGTAATAGGAGAGATGGCATTGTCTTTAGAGCAGATTTTGGTGACAATACTGAATTGTTGATTCTTATTTCATACAGGCAAAAGCTTTCAGGCAATCGGGCGGAATATATTCTGGAATCGACGATCGGATGGAGAAAGCCACTTGATCAAGCTGATTACCAATTAATTATACCGGATAACCTGAAGGTTGTCAGATTTTCCATTCCACCGGATGAATCAATTTTAACTGATACGGAACGCATTTATTACTGGTCAAAAACTGACTATATGCCTACGGGTAATATGGTTTTTGAGTTTATTGACAATAAGTGAGCAAGCGATAGCTGGCAGTTGGCAGTTGGACTGCGGGGAATTTCATATTCCATTTTTCATGGACGATGGACGATTTTTCATTTTTACAGCACATAGACATAGAAGAACACATAGAAGGAAAATATATTTGAATAAATCTAACTTTTTATGATATAATACGGGATAGCCTGATTTTTAAATATATTTGCATTGATAAACATCAAATCATAATCCCATGAAGAAAATCAGTTCAACATCATTTATAGTTATATTGTTTACGCTGGTAATACTTTCAGCCTGTAAAAAGGAAAATTCCGGTAACCAATCCTCTTATGAGGATCAGATCATGATCATGGTCGACAAGGCAGGATCAGATATGGACAACCAAGAGGTTCTAACGGATGATTCTTCACAGACCATATACATGTTCAATGATGGCATCGCGGTAGATTTCCTTGCAGATGAGACCTATATGGATGAAAACGAACATGGGATCAGTGCTGAAAATAAATTTATCCGGGATCGTTCTTTCATTCATTGCCTGAAAGGACTATCGTTATCAGAGACCCAGAAAGCCGGGATCAAACAGGATCTTCGAGTATACAAAGCTTGCACACAAAATGCCATTCAGCGGGCAAAGACGATTTACCGTGAACTGAGTGAAAAGTACAAGGTGAAGTACCAGCGTTTGTGGAATGCTTATCAGGACGGGACCATTACCAAGGAAGAATTCCGTGAAAAAGTTACTGAACTGAAAGCAGCCTTTAAAAAGGAACTCCGGGAAATGCACTTTAAAGAAAAACTGGATGACACATTAAAGGTTTGCCTGCGGAAATTCTTTAAGGCTCTGCACGAAACGCTTAGCGAACGGCAATGGAATGCCTTCGTTGAATGTTATAAGCAATAGCTTCCCCGCTTCCCCGCCTCCATGCCCTCAATCCAGCTTCAGCACCGCCAGGAAAGCCTTCTGCGGGATCTCGACGTTCCCGACAAGCCGCATGCGTTTCTTGCCTTTTTTCTGCTTCTCGAGAAGTTTACGTTTACGGGTGATATCGCCGCCGTAACATTTGGCTGTGACATCCTTGCGCAAGGCCTTGATGGTTTCACGGGCGATAATCTTTGCACCGACAGCGGCCTGGATGGCTACTTCGAACTGCTGCCGCGGGATCAGTTCCCTTAATTTTTCACACATTTTCCGCCCCAGTTCATAACTGTGGTCTGAATGGATCAGGGAGGAAAGGGCATCTACGGGTTCCTTGTTTATAAGGATATCGAGTTTGACCAGTTTGGCAGGCCTGTAATCAAGATGATGGTAGTCGAAGGATGCATATCCTTTGGAAATGCTCTTCAGCTTATCGTAAAAATCGAAAACGATCTCCCCAAGCGGCATTTCAAAGGTAACCTCGACCCGGTTGGAGGTCAGGTAAACCTGATTCTTCAGGATGCCTCGCTTGTCGATGCAAAGCTTCATGATCGACCCGATATATTCTACCTTGGAGATGATCTGCGCTACGATATAGGGCTCCCTGACGTGCTCAATATATTTGATATCGGGCATTCCTGACGGATTGTGGACCTCAATGGTCTCGCCCTTATAGGTGACTACCTGGTACGAAACGTTGGGAACTGTTGTGATCACGTCCATGTCGAATTCACGGTCGAGGCGTTCCTGGACGATTTCCATGTGCAGCAGGCCCAGGAACCCGCCACGGAACCCGAATCCCAGCGCTGCTGAGGATTCCGGCTCAAAGGTCAGCGAAGCGTCATTCAACTGCAATCTTTCCAGCGAGGCCCGCAATTCCTCGTAATCATCGGCATCTACCGGGTAAAGCCCCGCGAATACCATCGGTTTGACCTCCTGGAACCCGCTGACGGCAGCAATCGATTGCCTGCTGACATGTGTGATGGTGTCGCCCACCCGCACTTCTTTGGAAGATTTAATACCACTGATAATATATCCGACATCTCCTGCCCTCATCTCCTGGCGCGATTCCATGGTTAGTTTCAGCACCCCGATCTCATCGGCTTCATACTCACGCCCTGTTGCGACGAATTTGACAAGGTCCCCTTTACGGATAACTCCTTGAAAGATCCTGAAATAGGCAATGATCCCTCGGAATTGATTATAAACGGAATCGAAGATAAGGGCTTGCAAAGGTGCGCTTTCTTCTCCGGATGGAGCAGGGATACGCTGAATTATAGCTTCAAGGATATTATCCACCCCATAACCGGTTTTCCCGCTGGATTCGATGATCTCTTCAGGCTTGCATCCCAGCAGGTCGACGATCTGCTCGCGCACTTCATCAGGCATGGCGTTCTCCATGTCCATTTTGTTCATAACCGGGATCACCTCAAGATCGTGATCGATAGCCATGTAAAGATTAGAAATAGTCTGTGCCTGCACCCCCTGGGTTGCGTCTACGATCAGCAATGCCCCTTCGCAGGAAGCAATAGAACGGGAAACTTCATAGGAAAAGTCAACGTGGCCGGGCGTATCAATGAGGTTGAGCTTATAATCGACCCCTTCATGCCTGTAATCCATCTGGATCGCATGGCTCTTGATGGTAATCCCGCGTTCACGTTCCAGTTCCATATCGTCGAGCACTTGCTCCTGCATTTCTTTGCCGGTAACCGTGCCGGTTATTTCAAGTAGTCTGTCGGCCAGAGTGCTTTTCCCATGGTCGATATGGGCTATAATACAGAAGTTCCGGATGTTATTCATTGTTTGCAAAAGTAAAGATTTTTATTAAACCAGCAAGGAGCAAAGAGCTTAGAACATAGAGCTTAGAGGATTAAATGCTCTATGCCTTATGCCCTATGCTAATTTCCTGCATTTAAAACTTTCATATGCGTTTTTAATTTTATACGATGATTGTATATACCTTTGCAAGCCTTTTAAAATGAGGATTGATTAATTCTAAAATAATAATTTAATCTTTTGATTATGAGCAAAGTAAGATTAGGAATTATGGGTTTTGGGGAGATCGGGCGACATATCTATCGGCTTTGCATGGAAGATGATATGTTCGAAGTGGTTGCTATCAGCGACTACGGCAAGCCGGATATTCTTGCATATCTGTTGCAGGCAGAAGTGAAGGGGCGGGTAAGTGTTACACTGGAAGATGGAAATTTTATTAATTCTCCTGCCGGCCGCGCCCGTGTTGTTACCGGCGGCACGCCAGGCGATGTACCCTGGGATATTTTTGATGTCGATGTCGTGATTGATGCCACAGGTATATTCAAAAGCAAAAAGGATCTCAACAAGCACCTGAAAGCCGGAGCGCCGCATGTTGTGCTATCCACACTTCCGGAAGATGAGATCGACCGCATCGTGGTCATGGGTGTGAATGATCATACTATCGATCTTAAAGACAAAATCGTTTCGGCAGGATCGGCTACAACCAATGCTACAGCATTGATGCTGAAATTCTTTGATGAAAAATACGGTGTAGATTATGCCATGCTGACCACAGTGCACTCTTATACATCCGATCAGCCTCTTCGCGATAAGGCCGGTGTCGATTTCCGCAGGTCACGTTCCGCTGCAGAGAACATCATCCCTAACGAAACACCGACACCCAGGTGGATACCTTCAATTCTTCCCAAATTCAAGGGAAAAATTGAAGGTATGTCCTTAAACGTCCCTATTCCCAATGGGTCATTGCTTGATCTGACCATGATCTTCAAAAACAAGGACGTCACCATCGATCAGGTGAATGAAGTCATGTATGAGGCGGCAGCCAAACTGCCAGATCTTGTTCAGGTAGCTGAAGACCCTATCGTTTCAAGCGATGTCATCAATAACCGCCACGCGGTGGTGTTCGACAAGCTGGCTACCCTGAAGTCGCAAGGCAAGATGATCAAGACCCTGGTCTGGTATCACACTGCCCTGGCCCAGGCCTGCCGCATCCTCGATGTGATCAGAGCATACCATTTATTACAGGAAAAAACCGCGAAAGGAGGTACCAAATGAGAGTAGCAATTAACGGATTCGGAAGAATCGGACGTTCAGTATTCAGAATCCTCGATGCCGACCCAAATATTGATGTCATTGCTATCAATGACCTTTATGACAATGATGTCTTAGCTTACCTGCTGAAATACGACACGGTGATGTCAAATTTCTACAGTGAAGCTCACATAGAAGGAGATTATCTGGTAACCCCGGAAGAGAAAGTGCTGATGCTTTCCCAAAGCGATATGGCGCTGCTTCCGTGGAAAGACTTAGATATCGATGTCGTTGTAGAGGCGACTGGTGTCTTCAGAAAGCGTTCCCAACTTGAAGGCCACTTGCAGGCCGGTGCCAAACGGGTTATCCTGACGGTTCCTTCGAAAGATGAGATCGACTTTACGGTCGTGATCGGTGTGAATGATGATGGCCTGAAGCCGGAACACCGCATCGTTTCAAACGCAAGTTGCACGACGAACTGCCTGGCCCCTGTAGCTAAAGTGCTTCATGATGCCTTTGGGATCATAGACGGCCTGATGACCACTACACATGCTTATACCAACGACCAGCGCCTGGCCGACGTTCCTCACAAAGACTGGCGCCGGGGCCGTGCTGCTGCCGAAAACATCGTCCTGACCACAACCGGTGCTGCCAAAGCAGTTGGTAAAGTGATACCGGAACTGAAAGGAAGGCTCGACGGGATGGCGTCCCGCGTGCCGGTACCCGATGGTTCCGTCGTTGACCTGGTCGTGGAAGTCGGAAAAGATGTTACGGCTGAAGAAGTGAATAAAGCGATGAAAGCGGCTGCAGCAACAGACTGCATGAAAAACGTGCTGCTGTATTCCGATTTTAAATGGGTTTCTTCAGATGTCGTAGGCAATCCTTACTCATCTATCTTCGACCCTGAGTTCACCCGGGTTCTCGGGAACCGGATCGTGAAAGTGCTAAGCTGGTATGACAACGAATGGGGGTACTCCAACCGCGTTGTCGACCTGATCAGGCTGTTCAAGGCCATGGATGGCAAATAAATTTTTCTATCTTCTGAGGGTGTATCAGTATTAATTAATTGATGATTTGACATGATTTCCATTTTTGATCGACTTTTCGTCGACATGATCTCAAAATGGATTTCATGTCTTATCTATTCTTGATATTTTTTCTGGTTAAGTC